>SKEH01000045.1_pt1 | contig 83459 bp, 70 predicted proteins | sample 4826571 | NCBI WGS metagenome assembly SKEH01 (sample SAMN11008814, study PRJNA524170) | human gut metagenome | biome: Human fecal sample; material: Feces; isolation source: fecal sample from pouch patient p29 | host: Homo sapiens | place: Israel: Tel-Aviv | collected 2016-09-14 | reverse complement strand
ATAAAATATTGTTCATTATTTCTCCTTATTTATCTAAGAAACTTATCTTATGATAAAAAATTAATCCTAATTTATATGGTTTAATATATTTGATAAAATATTCTGAAGCATATTTATTATGATATAAACTTTCTATATTGTTTGTTATCAAAATAACTTTTTATTGATTTCTGAAACATTATTTTTCCCAGCTCGCCCATCACTTGGTGTCTTTGCCATAGTAATAGTATAGCGATTATCATCAAAATACGTTAATTTATAATGTTTCCCATCCTCTGTAATGGTGAATCCCAGTTGTTTCAATTCTTGATTCAACTTTTTATTCAATCCGCTATAGTTTGTCAATAGACGTTTAATCTTATCTCTCTTGTGATTAAGAATATCTTCACTGTCATTCTGTTGGATAATATCTTGAATGATATGTTTTTTACGAGTTCCATCTTGGATATTCTGTAAGGAATCACTCAAAACTGACAAAACAAATTCCTTTTTCTCACCTTGAAAGAATTCCTTCTCAGATCCACTTGATATAAAACTACTATCACTAACTTCTTTATTATTGAAAATATCTCTATAATAAGCTAGCTCTTGTTCCAAATCAGAAATACTACTACGCAAACGGCCATTTTCTTCCGTTAACACATCAAAATCATTACTAAAACTATCTAAGAGTTCTTCTGTCTCCTCTTTGGTTCTCTCAGCTTTTGTTCGTTTATCTTTTTGACTTTCAAATCGATCTCGGAGCAAAGAAGTTAATACACCATCCCATGTGTACAAAGGATCAATGCTCTGTTGATTTGTAAAATTTATAATCTCTTTTACAATAGTTTGTCTAGTTATAATTGGATCAAAATATTCATAATTTAGAAACCTCTTGTGTTTCATTACATCAGATTGATAATAAATCCCAATTGCACCATTGTACTCATTAGTGCTATTACATTGCTCTCGAATAAAAGTATTTGTTCCAAGATCTGCTTGAACAAAAATATGTGCTACTCCTTTAAGAGCATAAGACAATTTATTGATGTCAATTGGAAGCTTATCTGAAAACGTCTTTGATACATAGACTACAGGTAAATCATAGGTCTTTGCACCATTTATGACATCAGTCAAAATATTGACGTTTTTAAAATCAATCCAATGGGGATCCATCAATATAGGAAGATCGTTGTCATTTACAACATAACCTTTTTCAATCAATAATTTAATAAATAATGGGGTTGTGAATGAAGGATCAACACCTATTGCATCTTCTGTAAAACTTCGGTCTAACATGATTGACATCTTATACTCTTTAAAGTTCATGATGTAATCTGTGTTCCAAAGGATGCCATCATCCAATTTTTTCATATATCTAACGGCAATAATATCTTCATTACGGTACTCTTTAAACTCAAGAGATACCTTTTCATTACCAAACTTTTGATCATAAGCACCATCCCAAATTAAATCAGGAATCACATTATCATCGTGAGGACTCTTTTGATTCCATTCAATGACTAAATTTAAGAAGTCATCTTTGGTTAATGACTTGTCAATGTTTAAGATCGTAGAAAAAAGTAGCATTTATTTTCCTTTCAAAATCTAATATCAGAGCATCTAAAATGGTAAATCATTATCTGAAATATTATCAAAAAAATCTGAAAACTCAGTATCATCTAATTCTTTTTGCTCTTTTGGAAATTTTCTCTCATAGAATTCAATCAAAAATAGTCCAACAGTCGCACACGCATTAACTACAAAATAGGCATATAAAGGTTCTGAAATCAAATATTTTTCAGAATCCTGACCATGAAAAAGGGTATTATCACTTCTTAAATCTTCTATGGCTTTTGCAACTGTCACAAATGAGGATGAAATAGATTTCATTTGGTTTGGTAACTCAGGGCTATCTGGATTAAGTTGAAATACTTTTAGTATTTCTTGAACTAACTTCTTACTAGTAGCATTAGGAACATCAGATATATGAGCAAATCGGTTATCTGACAAAATTTCTTTAATAATACTTTCTAAAACAGAGTTTGCATTTCCAACCGCATCAGCTGGATTTTTCTCTATGTTCTGAAATGCTTGTTCAAAACTCGTTGATGCGTTCTTATAGTCATCCTTGAGTTTATTACGAAAAGTTGGAATTGATGGTATAAAATCAGGAGTTTCAATTCCTAAATCAATAGCCATTTTAATTAACAGTTCGGAATCAGTTTGAGCAATATTTCCTAACGTATCAAATAATTGAATGTTGTCATTCGCGTATACAATATCAAAGTTTGCATTTCCAAAATTATCATATAAAGTTTGGTTTAATTTAACATATTGCTCAACCTTTTTGTAACTACTATATTTTGACCAAATAGTTTTATCTAATTTTTCAATTAATTCCATACGGTAAACGGCAGAAATATCCATCCTTACTCCATTTCTTTTACATTTTCTTCAATGAACATAATTTCTTCTTCACTTAGCTTATATTTTCGATACAATTGCTGATCAATTTCTGCAATTGATTGTGACCAATCAATATCCGAATCATTTGAAAAATTTTGAAGCGGAATAAATTTATATGTTGTCCTAGCGGCATCATGACTAGACTTGGCAATACCGTGAAGTAGTCTAGAAAATTTCGTTTTTAAGTATTTCGAAAGATTTTGTGCAGACACTTCATCTAAGTTTAAATCAGCACCAATAACTATATAGGTTTCTGTACATATTGTACTCGGTTCTCCAATTATAGTATTAAAATTATCATCATTTAACTCTGTACCAATATTATTTGCTCGAGCAGTAAAGATTTTCCACTTATCAATCCACTCTGTTTTTACCTTTATTTCATCCCGCTCTACAAAGCCGACGACCCCCTTACCATAACATTTTACTGGATTTTGCAAAAAAGAAGCATCAGCATGAAACCTTTCATCTCTGATGAAGAAGCCGCGGAAGCCGTACGGCTTCAGCGGCGACGCGAAATCAGAAATTCTTCCTTCATGCAACGGTGTCACCTTATTTATTTTTTCAATTATTTCAACAGAAGTACTATTGCGAATAAAAATATCTAAATCATCAAATTTAATTGTCCTCTGAACATCATTTTTTATTACATTGTTTTCAAAAGTAATTACTCGTGTCAGATTTTTATTTGAATTCCAGCTTTTATCCCAATTCACTACACATACCCCTCCTCGAATATTTGTACTTGGAAATACTTCCTCTGGATTAGGAAAATCTAGAATTTGACGAATATGTATATCTGATAGCATCTTATCTCGAAATGAATCCAATCCTTTTCCACCACTATACCATCGACTAGGCATAATAAGTGAAATATATTGAGGAGTTAATGCCTTTGCAACTTCAACAAAATAATGATAAGTTGGGCTCGCGCTAGCATTTGCTCCCCCATCACTTTCCTGATAAGGAGGGTTTCCAATCACTACATCAAATTTCACTTTTTCAAAAGCCTCCTCTACTTGTTTCTTGCCTTCTTCTATACTTGATTTTAATGTATTTGAGAAGTTTTCTATATAGGCCACATTGGTTTTATATTTCTTGTAACCCGTTAATGTTCTTTCTGTAATTGTCTTAGCCATTGGTGTTTTTGCAATAGCATAGATATTGTTTTCTAAGATTCCACGATATACACTTTCGGCATCAAATCGATTATCATCATTATTCTGAACATATTGATAATAAAGACTCATAGCAGCATGCAAAGGGTAAAGCCCTGTCTTAGCATTGATATCAATGATCTTAGTCTCTGGATGATAGACACTTTCAGTAACATCTGTGTCTACCCAATGAAGATTTGGTGTAGCACCATCTGTCATTAACTCAAAGTTATCGTCATAGAAATTAAGTCCACCAATACCTTTTGCAATTTGCATATTTACCACTCGCCATGGTGTCAAAACAGTTTCTTTATCGGGATTCTTGAAGCTACCAAATAAGGTCGCAATTTCTTCGGCACGTTCAATAAAATCAAAACTATCAAAAGATTTAGCTCGTTGACGAATGATTCGACCTGCTTCAATAAAGACCTCTGCGTCATAATACTTGGTTATATCTTTGAACATCCCCTTTGTGAATCCAGCAGGCATAAATTCTTTCCAAGATTCGTCATCAACTTCTTTGATAAAGTCTTCGATAGTAATATCTTTACTTAAATCGACATCCATTCCGTAGATCATCATTGGAATACGAATAGAAACTCCTCGTAAGATAGAAATCATCGTTTTTTGTTGTTTACGAGCCTCTTTAAGTTTCTCTATCGCTTCTTTTTCCTCTCGACTACGCTCACGAGGTTTCTTTTTCTTAGCTTTTTCTGCTTGGTCATATTCTTCATCAGTCAAACCACTATCGTTAATTGTTACTTTAGTAGGAGTTTTTTGTTTTTGCGTTTTACCAACGATATCATTTAGTTTATTGAAACGTTCTGCATCATCAGCAGTTAGTGTTAAGAGATTATCATTGTAGAGACTATCATCTTCAAAACCTGAACGTACCGCTTTTTCAGCATAAACCTTTTTGATTTGAGTCAACATACGGTCAACATTAAATGGTCCCATTCCATTATCACTTTTACCTAAAATAGGCAAAAAGTTAAGCAAATTTGCCATCGCCTGTTTTTGCTGATTTGTATTTTTCTTCCCAACACCAGAGTTTATTTGAGCTGTTTCAGCCATTACTGTTAAAGCACGGTCTGGAGCAAAATCAAAAATATAACAACGTTTCTTCATCCCAATCTTTTCATGAGAGAATGGTGTTTGTGCACGAAATGCAGCCTGTAGGTAATTCGTTGAACTGCTAGTATTAGAAAGGAACATCACTGCTGTCCATTCAGGAACATTGACCCCTGTTGTCAACCTACGGACCGTCAAAGTGATTGTTTTTGTTTGTGAAGGATCGTCTGAAATCGCTTGACGTACCTTCGAAAGATCATCTCCTGAAGTATCTAAGATATTATCATTCTTATCGTTTCGTACAACATTAACAATATTGTAGTCCATCCCAAACACTGGGTGCTCTTTTAAAAGCTTTTCAAAAGCATTAGCTTCCCTAACTCCCGGCATGATCCAAAGAGTATGACGGAGTTCATCACGATATTCTCTTGTTGAAAACGGATAGTTAGTGTCACTATTTGGGTTAGTGATATTATCCAAAAAACGTCGGACATCGGCTTTATAAACTAATTCATCCTCATCATCCACTCTGAAAAATTCACGAAAATTGAAGGCTTTATTTTCATCGGTAAATTTTTCCTTATGTTTCATCTCAAAGGTATACATTTGTACCTCTGGAAGTTGCTCATAAGGGTTAGGAAGTTCAGGGTTTTCCAAATCCCATTTCAGTTTAGCTTGTTGTTCCATGACATAGTCCCAAGTATAGACTTGTTCAGGTGCAAACTGATCAAGGAGATTAAAAGGTGTACCGGATAGTTCTAGAATCTTGGTATGACCTTCTTTTACCAAAGATTTCATAACAATATCGCTAAGTTCAGTCTGTGTTCCCTCATGTGCTTCGTCTATGATGATTAAATCCCAGTCTACATCCGAAAATAAAGGGAGATTGGCTTGAGCGCCATTATAACGTAGATACTGAATGGATACGAAATAAATGAATGGATTATTACCAAATTTTAGGGTAGTTAGTTTCTCCCCTTTATCAACCGATCCATACAAATACCCTGCTTCCGACATTTCCATTTTTTTGTAGTCCTCAAACCATGAATCACGAACTACTGGTCTATGTGTCATGATTAGAACACGTTGAAAGCCTTCTTGTTTTATAAGTTCCAATGAGGTTAAGGTTTTACCAAAACGCATTTTGGCATTCCAAAGCATACGGTCTTTTTTCTTAAAAGTTTTTTGAGTTTGTTCCACGGCAGCATTTTGTTCGGGTCTAAGAGTAATCTCCGATTTATCTGCTATATATTCAGCCGGTACATCACTAATAAATGACCGTCCATCTTTGACAGCCTTAATAGCTTCCTTAGCTGTCTCTAAATCAGTTTTAAACCACTCATTACCTGCTAATTCTTTAGGGTGTTTAATTCCTGACCGCCTTAAAACTTCATGGACGTCATGATCATGAAACCAAGTTTTTGTAGATTTTTTATAAGCTAGTTCAACCCAACCAAGATCAAAATGAAGACCAGCGGTTGTCATATATTGCTTAATTCTTTTTGGTGCTATTTTACGTAAAAACTCACTATTAGGGGTCCAGTCTGCTTCAATATCTTCAGATGCTACAGAACCTTCTCCAATTTTTTGAGCTCCTTCATAAGCAACAAATTTCCCACTTTCATTATTCACAGTCTGTACATAGATAAACTTACGTTCTGCCGTTGTATAACGTTCTTGAGCTTTAGGTTCTAAGAAATTATAATACAGAGAAACTTTAATTTGATCGTTAACATACTTAGTCACGAACCAAACTAAAATCATATAAATCTGTTCCAATGACTTTAATGCATTCTCTTGAGTTGCCTCTTTAGGATTAAGTTCATGAGCTGAATTATTTCCATACCGTTTAATTTCAAAAAAAGCATCCACGATTTTCTTATTTTTAATATTATCTTTGATTTTTTGTAACTTCTCATGAAAAGTTGAATATGATGGTAATTCAATATCTGAATAATTAGCAAATAGGATTGCTGTTTTTTCTGCAACTTTACGAACTCTTATCAACACCCCTTCATAATCTTTTTGTGAGTAGTTATTCTCAGCATCATTGACAGTTGAAAAAAGTACTGCTGTTTCTGTGTTCACTTTTAAAAAATCAAAATTCGATGCCATAATTCTTTAATCTCCCAATGTATATACTTTTTGAATAACTACTTGTTCCATTTTGCCAACACTCAAATTTTCATCGAACTCCTCAAAGAGGCTTAGTTGTCCCTCAACAACCATATCCTCCCCATCAATATTTTCACCAAAAAGTTCGGCAAAAGCAAATCGCTTTTCTTCAACAAGACTAGGATGTCCTTTTACTCGCTTCCACTCACTAAACATAATAAGTTCATTTGAATCAGGGTGCCGCTTTGTCAAAGTATTTCCTCTTACAATATTCTTTTTGATTAGGTAATGAGCAGATTTATAGATATCAGTATTGCTACTCAATCTCTCGCCAAAAGAGTCTTCATACCAATCCAAATAATGCAAAAACATTCGAGAGCGAGCTACTTCCAAGTTATCTTCTAAAAATTCAATTCCATAAATTGAAGCTATTGCAAAAAGAGATTTAGTTTTCCAATATCGTATGTCAAAGTTACTAGTAACAGCATTCAATTTTCTTTCTAAAATAGCCTCTAGAAAGTTACCATCACCAGCCGAAGGTTCTAAAAAAGTAGAATAAATATCTTCACATGCCTCTTTTACACCAGGAGTGTTTAACATTTTCTGAACCATCCATGCTGGTGTAAACACTTCACCATGTTTTTGAACACGATGTTTAGACTTTATAAGTTCTTCAGTCATAATTTCCTCCGTGATATCTCCTATTATTATAGCATGTTTGGGAAAGAAATTAACGCTTTCAAAGCATTTTGTTGGTTTTTCGCGCAAAAAAACGAACCTGATCTGGTTCGTTTTTTTCTTAGTCTAGTTGAATCCCTTTTTCTGCTAGATTGTCAAGGCATTCTTTAAGGTAAGTGTCCTGATGCTCGGGATAGATAGGGGTGCTCAAAGCCTCCTCTTCCAGTTCTGGGTAGGCTGGGCAGGTCTTGCCTCGGTAGGTCGACTCCCACCACTCTGGGCTGACCTTATAGCCACGAGCGGTCATCTCCTCCATAATTAGGTGGTGATAGGCATAGAGACGATAGGGCGAGTAGTCAAAGACATAGTTGACAGTCGCGTGCTTCTTGCCCCAGCCATTGCCTCGAAGGGCGCAGCATTCCCGGTGTTGGCCCAGGAGCTGGGGACGAGGGAGTTTGGGAATCAAGTCTTGGTGCCAGAGTCTCATCTATTGACCTCCTAGTAGCGTCGAGTCTTGTAAGTAGCGATTTGGGTAGCGCTCTAGGAGCGTCTGGATCCCCTTGATGAGATCCTCTTGGCTAGCTTGGCTATGCTGGTATTTCTCAAGTAGCAGCATGAAATCCGCCTTTTCCTCAGGAGTCGCCTGCTTTTTGAAATAGCCCCAGATATGCTGGAAGGCATTGGAGACCTGGCCACGATTTTCCGGCAAGGCCAGCGCTTGCTGGATCAGGTCCTCGACGTGGCTGACCTCCACCTGGTCTTGCTTGAGGTATTCCCGGATTTCCTTGTAGATATTACTGGAATGACTGAGCACCAGGTATTTATTTTTCGCCCATAGGACTTGACAGTGATGTTTTTGATCCACTCTTGTCTCCTTTTGATCTTCTCTATGAATCATTTCCATTATACCATGGAAATGATTCATTCCATCAAAAAGAGGCTGGGGCAAAAGTCCTAGCCTCTCAATTGTTTTTGGATTGTTGAGCAAGACGCAGTGGTTGAGTGGGCTCTACTACGCTGATTTCATCAGCTTTTACAGCCCTACTCAACTGTGCGGAGGTGGGACGACAAAATCGAATTCTAACGAATGACCGATTTCTGTCCCACTCTCTCTTTCATTGATTACAAGGCTGTGATGGCTGTGATCAAACCAAAGATGATCCCTGGTGCATTAGCTGCAGCAAGTGGAATATCGCGTTCTTTTTTGAAGAGTCCGTAGTAAACCCAAAGGCTACAGTTGATGGCTGCGACAAGGGGTTGAATAAAGTTCCCTTTGTGACCAGCGAGGTTATCCATGATTTGTGGGAAGTAAGACACATACATCATAACAGACATAAAGGTCGCAACCCAACCAAGAATTTTCATTTGTTTCTCATTCATTTTGAAACTACCATTTCCTTTTCTTTTTTTAAGTATGCACTATTCTACCTTTTGTCCTTTACAAATTCAAGTCTTTTTTTCAAATGTTACCGAACTGTAAAGTGTCACAATCTTGTGATTTTGCAGGAAGATGGATTTCTTTTCGAGAGAGTCTTCTCTCTAGTAATTATTTTAGACACATTGTCTAATTTTGTGCGAATGTAATCATTTTCATCTTGAATAGCATGCAAATTAATTGCATTTTCTTCCTACTTATGCTATTTTGATACACAGAGGTAAAATTTTATGAATAAACAAAAAATCAACCAAATCGTTGGCTCGATCGGTGCCTTTATTGGGATTATCGTTTTCATTGCCTACATCCCACAAATTATTGCTAATTTACAGGGAAATAAGGCCCAACCTTTCCAACCCTTGTCAGCTGCTATTTCTTGCTTGATCTGGGTCATTTATGGTTGGACAAAGGAACCTAAAAAAGACTGGATTTTGATCATTCCGAATTCGGCAGGTGTCATCCTAGGGGGATTGACTTTCCTTACATCACTTTAATAGAAAGTGAACAAAGACTGAACTCTACGGGTTCAGTCTTTTTTGTGTATCCCTTTGAAAAACAAAAACAATCGCAGTCGGTTTTCGTACAAAAAAGCCCGCTATGAGCAAGCTAAAAAAATTGACAATTCTTTTCTTTGAATAACCTATGCTGGATTATTGTGCAAAAATATCCAAATAATATCTGATTATTATTAGAGTATATTGAAACTTTCCGCTGTGAGAAAAGTGCCTGAAATAATTATGTTTCAGGCACTCGGAATTATTGAGACCTTAGGCTCAATAATTAGTCATGGAACTTCTTCGAAGTTCGCTGACGTCCGTACTCACCTAAGGAAAGTTTCTAATTTAATTTGAGTTTCTTTTCCTAAATCTGCACAATCTTACGATAGCTCCGAGAGGTGATCCAAAAGACGATCAAGTAGGTGATGAGAAAGACAGCACAGACACTGAGGGTCACGACGAGGACTTGGCCACTATTGATGACACCGAGCACTTTGAGAATGAGGCGGATCATATGGTAGGCAAAGGCCAGGTGGACAAAGGCAAAGATAAGAGGGAGGAAGAAGACGGTCCGCACTTGACGGTTGATGGTCCGTTTGACCTCGTGTTCATCAAGCCCCACCTGTTGGAGGATGACGAAGCGATCACGGTCTTCATAGCCTTCTGAGATTTGCTTGTAGTAAATGACGATGACCGTTCCGACCATAAAGATCAGTGACAAGAAAATCCCGATAAAGAAGATGCCACCAAAGAGGCTATTCAACTCTGCCACATCATTGGCTCGGTTACCTCCATAGATAAATGTTCCTTGACCCTGTTGGCTGCTCAATTCATCGATCATCTTGTCATAACTAGCTGCTAGCTTGAGCTGCTGGTCTTCATCGACATTGACATTGAAACCACCGTAGATATTGGTATTGATGGCAAGATTTGGAAACTGGGCGACAAAGGCTGAGAGGTCAGGCACGATCAGGTAGTTGAAATCCTCCGTCAGCATATTAAACTGATTGGGCACGTGATCGGTGATAAAATCCTTGCTCACTTCTTCCTTGACTTGGAAGTCATGCCCGTTGATAGTAAACTGCTTTTGCCCTGTCAGAGCCTTGTTATGAGCAAAGAGGATGACTTGGTTGCCGGTCAGATCGACCTTTTCTCCGGTCATTTGTTCATAGCTAGCTGCATCAAAGACCATAAAGACAGTTTTGGGAGTGACGTTGCGCTCATCAGCTGGATAGACGGTGAAAGCCGTGCCATTTTGTGATTTAACTCCAAAGTTGGCATAGGTCATCAGGTCACGATTTTTGATCTCAAGATGATGCTCAGAGGCAAATTCATCAAATTTCTGGTTGATTTGCTCTAGGTCTACCCCTTTTCCTTGGACAGAGAAATCATGAGGAGACATGATCTTCTTGATCGTTTCACCACCGATATAGATGTTGGTCGCAGCAGAAATGGTTACCAATACCATGGTCGAGAGGATGGCAATGGTCGCAAGGCCCACTGCATTTTTCTTCATGCGATAGATGAGGTTAGAGACCGAGATCATGTTGTTGGGTTGGTAATAATAGTTCTTCTTTTTCTTAAGCAGATGCAAGAAGACGGTGATCCCCGCATTAAAGAGCAGGTAGGTCCCGATCATGACCAAGATAACGGCTAAAAAGAAGGTCACAAGCGCAATGATAGGGTCTTTGACAGACACAGCTAGGTAGTAGCCAAAACCGAGAGAGGCTAAGCCAAGGATGGTTTGGGGCCACAAGAAGCGGGCTTTCTTTTCACCACTAGCCTTCTCACGCGTCAACTGCAGGGCATTCAAACGGAGAATGCGCCAAGCATTGAGAAGAACCAAAAGGCCAAAGGTGAGACCAAAGGTGACAAAGACCAGGACGACAATCCCAGGTTGGAAGGTAGATACCAGCTGGACCTTCATCTTCATGAGTTTCAAGAGGAAGGCAAAGATCAGCTTGTCAAAGAGAGCTCCGATCAAGACTCCGGCTGAGATGGTTAGAAAGCCAAAAAGCAAGAGTTCCTTGAAAATCATGCTGATGAGATGGCGTTTCTCAAGGCCCAGCATGCTGTAGATGCCCAGCTCCTTGGAGCGGTTTTTCATGACGAAGCTATTGGCATAAAGCACGATGATGGCCCCCGCGACATTGACCACGAAGAATCCCAAGCTGAGGGTGAACACTATAGAAGAGCCCCCTCGAAGCTCGGAAATGCGAGGATTAAAGGTCAGGGAGTCAAAGAGATAGGCGATGGTCACTGCGAGAATGACTGCAATCGCAAAGGGATAATAGAGCTTGCGGTTCTTGATGAGATTGGAGCAAGCTAATTTAGTGGTTAATCGTAACATCTACTCCACCTCACTTGCCATGACCGTCAAGGTATCCGAGATTTCTTGGAACATCTGACGCTCCGTCTTTTCTCCGCGGAAGATCTGGTTGTAAAGAATCCCGTCCTTGATGAAGAGCACGCGCTTGGCCCTCGCTGCTGCTGCGGTTGAGTGGGTCACCATGAGAATGGTTTGCCCCATGGTGTTGATATCTTCAAAGACATCTAGCAATGCTGCCGAAGACTTAGAATCCAGCGCCCCTGTTGGCTCATCCGCAAGGAGGATTTCTGGAGAGGTAATGATGGCCCGCGCGACAGCCACCCGTTGTTTTTGCCCACCAGAGATTTCGTAAGGGTATTTTTCAAGCAGTTGGTGGATGCCCAATTCCCGACTCACGCTATCGACCTTGCTCATCATTTCCTTGACCGGTCTGCGAGAAAGGACTAGAGGCAAGAGGATATTGTCCTTGACAGACAAGGTATCGAGCAGGTTGAAATCTTGAAAGACGAATCCTAGTTTTTCTCGGCGGAAGCTGGACGCATCCTTGTTCTTGATGGTTGAGGTGTCCGTGCCATTTAGGTAGACCCGCCCTTCGGTCGGCTGGTCCAGCATGGCTAGGATATTGAGGCGGGTGGATTTCCCGGATCCTGATTCCCCCATGATAGCCACGTACTCACCCTTTTCCACGGTGAAGTGAATATCCTTTAAGGCTTCAACCTGCGTTCCTTGAAAGCGGGTTTTGTAGATCTTTTTAATATGTTGAACATCTAGTAATGACATACTTTTCTCCTTTTACTAGTAGATCAAGAAAAATTCTTGGGTTTGTTGCAGGACTTGGAGACCAAATTCCGTCTTTTCAAGATCGGTTTGGTTACAGGGTTTCTCAGTCTTTTTGAGTTGTTTCATCCATTTCAAGAGTTTCATTTTCTTGACCTCCTTCATTTGATGAGACTATTGTATAAAAAATAAAAGGCGGCTACCATAACCTAACCTTTCATTTTACCGTTTATTTCTTACATTTTTGTAAGATGGGGAAATCTTAATCCATGACCAACTTCTTCTCTTCAAAGCGAATGGCAACGGTCGTGCCTTGACCGACCTCTGAATGGAGGGTGATCCTGTGACCCAATTGCTCTGCGATTTTCTTAGACAGATAGAGCCCTAGCCCTGAGGATTGCTGGGTCAGGTGGCCATTATAGCCGGAGAAGCCCCTCTCAAAGACGCGAAGGACATCGCTATTTTTGATCCCAATCCCGCTATCTTTTATATAGAGAGTCTGGTCTTTGAAATAGATCTCAATCCCACCTGTGCTGGTATACTTGAGGCTATTGGACAAGAGCTGCTCGATAATGACCAGGAGCCACTTACGATCGGTGATGACCTCCTGCTCCAAATCATGCAGGTCCACGGTCAAATTCTTTTGGATAAAAAAGAGGGCATACTTGCGGACTACTTCTTTGACCAAATCTTCTACCGACACGCGCTTTAAGACCAGATCATCATGAAAGCTCTCCAGTCGCAGGTACTGCAAAACCAGATTGGCATAGGAGTCAATCTTAAAGAGCTCCTGCTCCATCTGCTGCTTGACAATGGGCATCTCGACATCTTGCACCAAGAGCTGACTAGCCGCAATGGGCGTCTTAATCTGGTGAACCCAGAGGGTATAGTAATCCATCAGGTCATTGAACTTGGCCTGGGCTGTCTTCCCTTCCTCCAAGCGCGCCTGCTGTTCTTCCGTGTATTTTTCATAAAGGAGGTGTTCCAGTGGTGAGGCAACCTCTATTTCCTCATAAAGTGCGGCTTTGCGGTAGTCCCGAAAGGTCATGGCGAAATCCCAGATCAAGACACAGAAGGCAAAAAAGCCTAGCACTAGGGTCGCATAGAGGAAAACCGTCCCTGTCTCTGGAAAGAGATAGGCAAAGACCAAATCGACGATCAAAAAGATGACCGATAGATAGAGTAGGCGCCTGCGGGATACCACATATTGCCAGAAGATCGTTCCAAATTTATTCATGGGTCAACCCGTAACCGATGCCTTTCTTGGTTTCGATGAAGTTTGACAAGCCAGCCTCCTCTAGTTTCTTGCGAAGGCGGGCCACATTGACAGACAAGGTATTGTCATCAATAATGAAGTCGCTATTCCAGAGCTCCTTCATCATGTCATCGCGCGCCACGATACTGCCTGCATGCTCAAACAGGACACGCAGGATCTGAAATTCATTCTTGGTCAGCTTGATGACTTCCCCTTCATACACCAAGTCTGTGGACTTGAGATTGAGGATGGCTCCCCGATGCTCTAGCAGATTTTGATCTGTCCCAAATTCGTAGGAGCGGCGCAAGAGACCTTGGACCTTGGCAAGGAGGACATTTTGATCAAAGGGCTTGGTGACAAAGTCGTCTCCACCCATATTGATGGCCATGACAATATCCATGGCTTGATCCCGTGAAGAAAGAAACATGATCGGAACCTTTGAAACCTTGCGAATCTCTTGGCACCAGTGGTAACCATTGTAGAGAGGTAGGCCAATATCCATGAGGATCAAGTGAGGGTCACTTTCAACAAAGATCCCGAGGACATCCATAAAATCCTCTACTGCGACCACTTCATAGCCCCATTGTTCCAATAATTGTTTGACCTGTTGGCGGATAATTTCATCGTCTTCCACTAAGAGAATTTTATGCATGGCTTTCTTTCCTTCTTTTTTTCTTCTTCCTATTATAACAGATTAAGAGGCAGAGAAAAAGGCTGTTTCAGAGGGAAATAAGATCTCACTCCTACTGTCTTGATGGAAGGCGCTTTTTCTCCATCCATTTTTGTGCTATACTGAGAGAAAGAAGACACGGGAGGCACAGATGTCGACGATTTTTGATTACCTAAAAGAAGTGACTTACGATTCCATATACGACCGCCCCTTCAAGGAGCTGGATGTCCTCGCATTGACAGAGCTGACCTATCTGCCCTTTGGACACATTGTGCCTCAAGGAGATACAACAGGGATTCCAGTGCGCCTGTCTGATGCGATGGAACTGATCGATCGGACTACCGATTTTATCGTGAGTAACCAGCACCTGCAATTAGTCGATGACTTGGCTACTTCAAAGCGCTTTAAGAACATCAAACTCCTCAACTATGTCGATGAATACGATCCCGATGTGCAAAAACAGTTTGCGGCCATGACCTATCGGCTTAGTCTGGATACGTATTTGGTCGTTTTCAGAGGAACGGATGACACCTTGATCGGCTGGAAGGAAGACTTCCACATGACCTATATGGACCATGTACCAGCTCAGAAGCGCGCAGCCTGCTACCTGCAACATGTCATGAAGGAATTTCCAAAAGGACGTTTCTTAGTAGCCGGTCACTCCAAAGGGGGCAACCTTGCGACCTATGCCTGCTCGTATCTACCTGATTCCTTATTTGAACGGGTAGACGTGATCTACAGCTACGATGCTCCTGGCCTCAACAAGGCCATCATCGAAACCGAAGGCTACCAGCGCACGTCTCCAAACATTCGTCGCTTTGTCCCTCAGGGATCCATCGTTGGCATGATGTTGGAAGTGCCAGAACCGACGACCATTGTCAAAAGTCACGCCTTTGGTGGCTTTGCCCAGCATGACGCCTTCACTTGGGAAATCAAGGACTACAGCTTTGTGACCGTTTCTGAAACCAGTCCAGATAGCCAGCAGACCGACCTGACCTTGAAGCAATGGGTTCGCGAAACATCGGCAGAGGAGCGCAAGAAGTTTTTTGACACCTTTTTTGGCATTTTTCTGGATGCCGGCATCACTTCCATCAATGATCTAACCGATCTCAAACAGCTAGCTAAGGCCAAAGAAATCCTCCAAAATGCCCAGGATCTGGATCCAACCGAACGGGAAATGCTGGAACGCTTAGCCAAGCAGCTCATCGACACTCGCTTTCAAGCTTGGAAAAAATGGCAAACGGTCCCCCGCATCCTGGTTCAAATGGCCGCATTTTTCAAGCGAAAAAAAGCAGTCGAGACTTCCTCACCACTGCTTCTTGAGCACAAGGAGTGAGGCTCAACTACTGACTTCTTCTATTCACTAAAACGCAAAAAGAGGCTGGGACAAAAGTCCTAGCCTCTCAATTATTTTTGGATTGTCGAGCAAGACGCAGTGGTTGAGTGGGCTCTACTACGCTGATTTCATCAGCTTTTACAGCCCTACTCAACTGTGCGGAGGTGGGACGACGAAATCGAATTCTAACGAATTACCGATTTCTGTCCCACTCTCTTTATTTTAAAGATGATACAAATCTTCTACAATAGCGGCTACTTTTTTAATATCTCCCAACATCCCCCGCATTTCAAAATCGGCTAACATAGGGAAACCAAAGCGTTGGCTGTACTGCTTAGCGGTTAAACAATATTGATTGTTAAAATTCCGATTGCCTGATCCAACCACTCCTAAGCACTTGCTGGCGTTGTCTCCGTAAGCAATAAAATCCGCAACATCTGTCGTCAAAATTTCCACATCACCATTGTCAACACCATTTCCACCCTCCAAATAGGTTGGCAAAAAAGTGATAAAAGGATTGGTCATTTCAAAGAAGGGCTGGCCCTCTTTGACTAGGTCTTTCACATGAACTTTCTCGATTTCAAGTTCAGGATGGGCTTCCAGCAAATAGTCACTTAAACGGCGGACAAAACTCTCTGTATTCCCACTCAGACTAATATAAACAAAGGATACTTTCATCTTTTTTCTCCAATCAAGAAACTCTCTTATCCTCTAAGAGAGCTCCATTCAAACTTATCTATTATGCCCTAGCTTGAACTTTTCTCAAACGCAAGGTTTTATACAAAACAATTCCAAGGAAGAGAAGGGATAAAGCAGTCAAGAGTAACAAAGCAATGGACGAAGATGCCAGATATCGTTGGCGAAGGGACGGGGTTGAAAAACTAGCTAATAGTGGACGCCCTGCAAAATAATTATAGCAAGAGAAGGCTTGACTTAACAAAATCTGCCCCATATAAGTATAATGTGCTGTTAACAGATCCTGCTTCATAAAGAGGAAATAGAAAGTTGCCAGTAAGGCAATCAGAATCAAGGAAACAAATAAAAAGGTTAATGGAGACTGATTGAGTTGGGCCGATTTCTCATAATATGTCACATAGTCAGACTTGTCTTGAGCCGTTGTTAAACCAAGTTGTTTAGCAAAATCATCTGTCAACTCAAAACTCTTTGAAGCTCCAAAGGTTGAAACAGCTGAAGTTAGGGTTCCAACCGTAGAGAAAAATAACAGGATGTAAAGATAGATAGGTTTCTTTTTCATACAAACTCCTTTTCATTTCTTACACCCTATTATATCGCGATACAGATAGAAAGGCAAGCGCCTCAAAACCGTGGAAGCACTTGCCTGATCACTGATACGTTCAAATGAAATTCATTTGGAAAAGTAATGTGTGCAAAAGATGAAAAGCCATCGCAATTGTATCATTGGAATGATTAGAGATATAACGGAGTCCTATAAACTTTCATTCGAACACCACCAGTATACCTCATTCTCTTCTTCTTGTGTCATCCATTTCTATTCTGCTTCATTTGGACACGATTTTGTCTATAAAAGCCATTTCCTCTCCTTATCCAAAAACTATTCTGTTCTATTTCTCAACTATTTGGTCATCACTCCATCAAAAAAGCCAGAAGGACTTGCCTTCTGACTTTCTTTATTTAGATGAATGAACGAAAGAAACAAGAATTAGTCTTCTTTTTTCTTGCGTGCAAGACCCAATCCAAGCAATCCAGCCATCGCACCTGCAAGAACAGCTGCAGTTGAGCTTTCTGTACCTGTATTTGGAAGCGCAGGTGTTTGTGGTTGCGCAGGTTGTACAGGTTGTTCCGGAACTTCAGGAGTTGGTTCGGTTGGAACCTCTGGAGTTGGTGGAACGATTGGTGTAGGTGGAACAATTGGTGTTGGTGGGTTGTATGGAGTTGGTGGAGTTGGTGGAACTGGTGTTGGTGGGGTTGGAATATCTGTTTCCGTTACCACTTTATTCTTATGCCATTTCACTTCAGCTGATTGAGGTTCCTCAGTTTTCGGAATTGTTTTGTATTTTGGTTGCTCAGGGGCTTTTGGTTCAATTGGAGAAACTGGAGAAACCGGTCCGACTGGTGTTGGTGGAGTCGGTTCTTTAATTTTTTCAATTTCCTCTTTCACCGGTTTAACTGGTGCCACTGGAGAAACCGGACTCAACGGAGTAGGCAATGTTGGTTTTACTTCATTTAATTTTGGCTCTACTGGGGCAACTGGAGAAACTGGAGCTGGCGGAATGACAAATGAACCTGGATTTTTTGGAAGACCAACATTTGAGTTGATTGCGAACCAATAAACAGTAGGTTGTCCAGCAGCATTAGCTCCATTAGCCGTAAAGACTAAGTGACCATCAGACATCTTCAAGCCTGCTCCACCATAATAGAGGTATGGAGAAGATGGATCATCCCAACCACGAAGAGTCGCTGAAGATTCCCCATTAAAGACGGCACCATGTTCAATGTATTGGTTATCTTTATCAGATGTTACTTCTTTAGTAGCCGCATCATAAGAAACACTTGAGTTTGGAATTTTAATAAATTTATTATCTCCAATATTTACAGACTCTTGGTGCTTCACGTTTTCAAATTTCTTCTTAGGTGTGAACGTAATTTGACCTGTAGTGGCATCTACTTTGTATGAGCCAAGAACATCATCCTTACCTTCAAAGGTAAATTCTTCTGTACCAATAGAATGACCATTTCCTCCACCTGAAGTATTGACAGATGTTGCGTCAATTACAGTTTCTTCACTAACTGCGAATTCGCTGCCATTCCATGTTGCTTTTTGTGCCACAATCTTGATTGGATTTTCAGCAGAGATTGTAACATCAGCCGTACCAAAGTCTGCTTTTCCATTTTTAACAACAACCGCATTGTTCTCAATGCTCATGGAAGAACCATCTGCATACGGATTCCAAGTGCCACGTACAGTGTTTCCATTCACATCCTTGGCTTCTACTGTGATAGCACGAGGTTTATCTCCACTATCTACATAAGAAGCACCTGTCCAGTGGTTGAGGGAGTTCAACGCTACAATCGCATTGTGTTTGGTCAAATCAAATTGATTGCCATTTGCATCGTAAAATTCGATATCGACAGCAACTTTAACCGGTTTGGTTTGATCTTTGGTTTGATCTTTGATTTGATCTGTTGAAGCTCCGACTGTTAGTGTTACAGTTGGGTCATTACTTACTGCTGCAATTCCCTTCCCATCCTTTGATGGAAGACTCAAAATCTCATAGCGATAAATCACGCGCTTAATTGGATGCATATCCGTATTTTCACGCATACTGGACTGATTCAAGTTATCATAAGTAACGACAAATTTGTCGCCTTCTTTAACTTGAATGTACTCAGTTTTATTATTCTCCCAAGGACTAGTCGCTACAATATCTGAAGCTGTCAATTCATTGGAATCATACTGATGCACATTGCTTTTATTCAAGCGTTCTTGAGCTTCACGAGTGAGGTAAGTACTGATGCCGTCGATAGTATGAGTTGCACCGTCTTCACGTTGGAAGGTCAAATCTTGAGCAGTTTCAACATCTTTCAGTTCTTGGAAACCATTGTCATTCATATATTTTTCATACGCTTCTTTAGCATCTTTGTATTGAGCCAAAGCTGTTTCTAAACTTGCAAGTTTAGCTTGATAAAGTTTTGCATATTGTTCATTCACAGCATCATAACTTGATTTTGCTTTATCATAAGCTGCTTTTACAGCCACAAACTCAATTTCGTTTGAAGCGTACTTAGCTTTTGCTTCCTCAAATGCTTTCTTATCTTCCTCATACTGAGATTTAGTATTTTTATATAAATTTTTTGCAGCTGTTAAATCTTTTGCTTTTTTTGTAAGTTCCTTAGTAGGTTTTCCGTCTTTGTCTTTTTCTACTTCTTTTTCTTCATCTTCTTCAATCGTATTACTTTCTACAATATTAACTGTTGCATTTTTGTAGATTGCTTTAATTTCTTTTTCGAATTTGTTAAATTTGTTTACTACTGTATCGTATTCAGTTTTAGCTTTAGCATAAGAAGTTGCAGCCGTATCATATTCTAATTTATCTTTTGCATACTGTTCTTGTGCTTTTTGATAATCTGATACCGCCTTATTATATTCTTCAGTAGCTTTGTTATATTTCGCCATTTCTGAATCATACTGTGTTTTTGCAATATCATAACTTGATTTTGCTACATCGTATGCTGTTTTAGTTGAATCATAACTAGCCTTGGCTGTTTCATATGATGTTTTCTTATCATTATAATTTTCAGCATCTACATCATATTTTGCTTTTGCAGTTTCATATGCTGATTTCTCTGCTTCATATTTAGCTTTCAGCGCAGCATATTCCGCCGAATCTGTCCCACCAGTAGATGTTGCAACATTATAAGCCACTAGAGCAGTATCGTATGCTGTCTTAGCTTCATTATATGCTGCTAGATCTTGTTGGTATTGTTTTTCAGCTGCAGTATATTCTTTAGTTTGTTGATCGAATTTATTCTCAGCAGCTGCTTGAGCAAGTTTATTTTTTTCAAACTCTGCTTTTTTAGATTCGTATGATTCTAATTCCTTATCATATTGAGCTTTAGCTACATTATACTGAGCAAGAGCGGCATCGTAAGAAGTTTTTGCAGTATTGTACGATGCTGTTGCATCGGTAAAACTCAACTCATTATCAGCATATTTTGCTGCATCTGTTTCATATTTAGCTTTACTAGTTTCATAAGTTGCTTTTGCAGCTTCGTATTGCTCCTTAACTAGTTTATAGGAATCAGAGTCTTTACTTGAAGTTGAAGTAGAAGCTGCTTTATATGCTGCTAAAGCTTCTTCATATGCTTTTTGGGATTCTGCGTAAGAAGCTTTTGCTTTTTCATATTCAGCTTTTTGAGCCTGATATGCCAATAAATCATTCTGGTATTCAGTATTAGCTTGATCGTAGTCAGCCTTTGCTTTAGCATTTTCAGCTTCTACTTGCTTTTGTTTAGCTAATTTTGCTTCATACTCAGCTTTGGCCTTTTTGTAGTTTTCAACGACTGTATTGATTTCAGCTGTTTGAGCTTTGTTATCTGCTTCTGCTGCTGCGATAGATGGTTGGATTTTTTCAGCCTCTTCTGTAACGGTCACACCTTCTGTAGCTGCATCTGCTTTTGCTTTCTCAAGTTCTGGTGATTCTACATAAGTAGTCGTAACTGTTTTATTTCCTTCTGTAACACTTGTAGATGTCAACTTAGAACTTGTTGCAACAGCTGCATCGCTTGTTGCTGTATCCGTAGTAGTTGCTTCAGTTGCAGGTGCTGTTGCCTCATCCGCTTTCACTTCTGCTCCGTAGGTATTAACAGTAGCCAATCCAGCGATGGCCAATGATACAACACCGACTGACAACTTACGAATTGAAAATTTTTCCTGCTTCGAAACATGTTCACGATAGCTTTTCATTTTCAAAACTCTCCTTTTTATTTATGTTTAAAAAAATCTCACTGTAGAGGCAAAAATATGCTACTGCCAGTTAACTCTATTGTAGCACAATCAACCATTTTTAAATATTTGTTGATTTAATTTTTTATTTTACTTTAAAGATATAACAACTTGAAATACCAAAGCTTCCGGACCTTCCTCATCTTTTAGTTGAAAATATATGTAAGCACCTGTGAAAAAACCTTTATTTTCAAAGGTTTTCAAGCCACTTTCTCTTTTTATAAATTTCACCGAAAGGCTTTTTAAGGGGAAGTATCTTTTTATACCAATAGATTAGATTTGACGGCTGAAACAAAAATTATGTAATAATTTCCCTGCTAGGGCGGAAAAATTCAAAAAAACAACACTGTTTACAGAAGTGTCCATTCTTTAAATTCCTTCCTTTTTCTTCCCAAATAAAAAGAAATGAAAAAGACCAGGGTCCTAAGAACCTTGGTCTAATAACTAGTAATTAGTTTAAGTGCCAGATATCTTCGTTGTACTGAGCGATCGTACGGTCAGATGAGAAGAATCCTGCTTTCGCAATGTTAACGATGACTTGATCCAACCATGCATCACGGTCTTCGTAGTCAGCCAACATGCGTTCTTTGGTTACAATGTAGTCTTCCAAGTCAAGAAGAGTCATGAACCAGTCTTTGTTGATCAATTCATTGTGAAGACGAGTCAAGCGTTCTTTGTTCCCAACTGCAAGAACGGCATCGCTGACGATGAAGTCTACCAATGGTTTGATGGCTTCACGTTCATAGAAGTCTGCTGATTTGTATGCTGATTTGGCATAAAGATCGATAACCGTTTCTGAATCTTCACCGAAGATGTAGATGTTGTCACGTCCAACCAATTCAGCGATTTCCACGTTGGCTCCATCCATCGTACCAAGTGTCAATGCACCATTCAACATGAATTTCATGTTACCAGTACCTGAAGCTTCTTTCGAAGCAAGAGAGATTTGCTCAGAAATATCGCTAGCTGGGATCAAGTAGCTTGCAGCAGTTACGTTGTAGTTTTCTACCATAACAACTTGCAAGTGTGGAGCTACCGCTGGATCGTTTGCAATCACTTCTGACAAGCAAAGGATCAAGTGAATGATGTCTTGTGCAATGGTGTAGGCAGGAGCTGCTTTACCACCAAAGAGAACAGTGATTGGACGAGCAGGGATATTTCCAGCTTTGATGTCCAAGTATTTGTGGATTACATACAAAGCGTTCATTTGTTGACGTTTGTATTCGTGAAGACGTTTGATTTGGGTATCAAAGATAGAATTTGGATTGATTTCCACACCTTGATGGTCTTTCAAGAAACGAGCCAATTTGCGTTTGTTGTGTGACTTGATGTTTTCCAATTTTGCTTTGACTGCATCTTTATCTTCATATGAAAGAAGGTCTTCCAATTTAGATGCGTCATGGTGCCAGTCACGTCCGAGGATATCATCCAAGTAGTGTGACAAGGTTGGGTTAGCATGCATGAGCCAACGACGGAAAGTGATCCCGTTCGTTTTGTTGTTGAATTTTTCAGGGTAAATGTCGTAGAAGGCTTTCAACTCAGAATTCTTCAAGATTTCTGTGTGAAGTGCTGCCACCCCGTTTACACTGTATCCATAGTGGATATCCATGTGTGCCATGTGTACGCGATCATTCTCATCGATGATTTGAACAGCTGGATCTTTGTATTCAGCGCGAACACGGCGGTCCAATTCTTCAATGATTGGAACTAAGTGAGGAACCACTTCTTGCAAGAATTCAAGTGGCCATTTTTCAAGGGCTTCTGCAAGGATTGTGTGGTTAGTGTAAGCCGTCATGCTACGAACGATAGAGATGGCTTCATCCATTCCAATACCACGTTCTGTCAAAAGACGGATCAATTCAGGGATGACCATTGATGGGTGAGTATCGTTGATTTGGACAACAGCATAGTCAGCAAGGTCATGCAAGTTGCTTCCTTTTTCGATGGCTTCGTCGATGATCAATTGTGCACCATTTGATACCATGAAGTATTGTTGGAAGATACGGAGCAATTCCCCTTGACGGTTACTATCATCTGGGTACAAGAAGAGGGTCAAGTTGCGAGCGATATCTGTCTTATCAAAGTTAATACCATCTTCAATAATAGATGAATCAACTGAATCCAAGTCGAACAAACGCAAACGGTTCTTGGTATCGATCTTGTAACCAGGTACGTCGATATCATAAAGGGTAGAAGTCAATGTGAAGTGTGCAAATGGCACTTTGTAGCTACGACTTGAACGAACGAGCCAGCTTTGATCAGTCAACCATGCGTTTGGAATCGTTTCTTGTTGGTTGTTTTTAAATACTTGTTGGAACAAACCAAAGTGGTAGTTCAAACCAACCCCATCCCCTGTCAAACCAAGGCTTGAAATAGAGTCGATAAAGCAGGCTGCCAAACGTCCCAAACCACCGTTACCAAGTGATGGTTCCAATTCCACTTCTTCGACTTCGATCAAGTCTTTACCAGCATCTGACAATTCTTTTTTGACATCGTCGTAAAGACCCAAGTTGATCAAGTTATTAGACAAGAGTTTACCGATCAAGAACTCAGCTGAGATATAGTAAACTTTTTTCTTACCAGTATTTAATTTCTTTTGGGCACTTGCTTGCTTGGTGTAATTAAGCAAAGCAAGGTACAATTCTTCATTTGAACATTCAGCAATTGTTTTTTGATGATGATCAATCACATATTTTTGTAATGATTCCATGTTAGGAGTCTCCTTTGTTTCAACAATTTTTTAATAGGGGGAAAGATTATTTTTCTGCTTTCGTAACTTCTTTTTTCAAGTCTTTGTTTTCACGACGATAGATCGTAGTGAAATCAAGCAATTCTTGCTCGACAGCTGGAGTCAATTGATCCGCTGTCATTCGCCATGACCAGTTACCACCGAGAGTAGATGGGAAGTTCATCCGAGCTGAGCCATCTAACTCAAGCAAGTCTTGCATCGTAGCAATCGCCATGAAGCTGACGGAAGCAAAGACGGTGCGAAGCATAGCATGCGGTACAGATTCGTACTCTTTCCGGTTGGTATAACGAGCAAGATACTCACGAGTTGGATCGTCGATTTCATTGCGGTACCATCCAAGAACTGTGTTGTTATCATGTGTTCCAGTGTACATCACAGAGTTGTTTGGTGCCAAGTGAGGGCTATCGATACTTTCATCGTCAGGATTGAAGGCGAATTGAAGAATCTTCATTCCTGGGAAGCCAGTGCGTTCACGAAGTTCGATGACTCCGTCTGTCATGAAGCCAAGGTCCTCAGCGATGATGTTCAAATCACCGAGCTCTTCCTTCACGGCTGCAAAGAGTTTGTAGCCAGGACCTTTGACCCATTTACCTGGTGCTGCAGTTTCAGAACCAGCAGGGATTTCCCAGTATGATTCGAAACCACGGAAGTGGTCGATCCGAACGATGTCATAGATCTTGAAGCTTTCACGCAAGCGTTCAATCCACCATTGGTAGCCATCTTTGTCCATTGCTTCCCAGTCATAGATTGGGTTCCCCCAAAGTTGACCAGTTGCTGAGAACTCATCTGGCGGGCATCCTGCGATGCAAGTCGCTTTCCCGTTTTCATCTGTTTTGAAGAGATGAGGATTAGCCCACATGTCGCTTGAATCTTCCGCTACATAGATTGGCATATCTCCCACAATTTCAATGTGGTGGTCGTTGGCATAAGCTTTCAAGGCCAACCATTGTTGGAAGAAGAAGAATTGAGTTACACGATGGTAAGTCAATTTATCAGCCAATTCTTCACGGTATTTAGCCAAAGCTTTTGGCTCACGCGCACGAATAGCTGCATCTGGCCACTCTGTCCAAGCTTTCAAATCAAAGTATTCTTTAATAGCCATGTATTCTGCGAAGAGCTCCAACCAAGAAGCATTGGCTTCACAAAATTCTTGGAATTCTTTTTGATCACCTGATTTTAAGAAATTGGCAACTGCTTTTTCAAGCAAGGGACGACGTTGTTCGAAAACCTTTGCATAATCCACTTGAGTAGGATTTTGACCAAAGTCCACTCCTTTAAGGTCTGCTTCTGTCAACAAACCTTGCTCGATCAAAAGATCGAAATCAATAAAATGAGTGTTCCCAGCAAAAGCTGAGAAAGATTGGTATGGAGAATCTCCATAACTAGTTGTACCAAGCGGCAAGATTTGCCAGTAACGTTGCTTGGTCCGAACGAGGAAATCAACAAAATCATATGCTGATTGACCGAATGATCCGATCCCGTATTGTCCAGGAAGGGAAGAAATGTGCATCAAAACACCACTTTGACGTTTTTTCATGGGTTACCACCTTTTTTTATTTCTTTGAAGCCTGCGATTCGGTGCACGGTATGGGTATCGTTGCAGAGTCGTATCCAGCTCTCAAGCGGCTCTACTCTTTGTTAAAAATCGAACAGGCGCAACTCAGTTTACGCAATTTTTGCGAAAACGTTTGCGTACCATGTTATTATAAACTTTTTCCCTATTTTCTGCAAGGGATTTCTTAAAAACTTTTTTAACTTTTTTCAGAATGTCCTCACCCCCTTAGTGTATTCTTTCCTTTGGCTAATGTCAACAAATTTGATGCATTTTATAGAAGAAAGTTCGGAATTAAAATATTTTTAAAAAAATTGTTTAAAACTACTTGCAAACGTTTTCGCCTTGTGATATACTTAAGACGTTTTAGGAAAACGTTTGTCTAAAACGGTTTCTAATTATTATCTTTTTTTATTCTTTAGGAGGAATAAATCATGAAACGTACAATTTTACGTAGTGCTGCTGTACTTGGTACAGTTGGTTTTGCCGGCTTCTTACTTGCTGCTTGTAGCAATAACTCATCAGGTTCTTCTGAGGCAAGTAAAGAAATCAACGTCTATGTAGACAAAGGCTACAAATCTTATGTTGAAGAAGCTGCAAAAGCTTTTGAAAAAGAAAATGGCGTAAAAATTAACATCAAGACTGGTGATGCTCTTGGTGGATTGGATAACCTTTCTCTTGATAACCAATCTAAAAAAGCTCCAGACGTTATGATGGCACCATACGACCGTGTAGGTGGTCTTGGTAGCGATGGTCAATTGGCTGAAGTGACATTAAACAAAGATAGCCATACAGATAAAACAACTGAAGCTCTTGTAACAAACGGTGGTAAAGTTTACGGTGCACCTGCTGTCATCGAAACATTGGTTCTCTACTATAACAAAGATCTTGTAAGCGAAGCTCCAAAAACATTTGGTGATCTTGAAAATCTTGCAAAAGATAGCAAGTACGACTTCGCTAGCGAACCTGGTAAAACAACTGCCTTCTTAGCTGACTGGACAAACTTCTACTACACTTACGGTTTACTTTCAGGTAACGGCGGTTATGTGTTTGGTAAAGACGGTACAGATCCTAAAGATATTGGATTGAACAACCAAGGTTCTATCGATGGTATCGAATATGCAAAAACTTGGTATGCTAAATGGCCAAAAGGTTTGCAAGATACAAAAGCTGCTGCTAACTTCATCCAAACACAATTCCAAGAAGGTAAAACAGCTGCTATCATCGATGGTCCTTGGAAAGCTGCTTCATTGAAAGAAGCTAAAGTAAACTACGGTGTCGCAACGATTCCAACTCTTCCAAACGGAAAACAATACTCTGCCTTTGGTGGTGGTAAAGCTTGGGTTATCCCTGCAGGTGCGAAAAACCTTGATGGCGCTCAAAAATTCATTGACTTCTTGACAAGTACTGACCAACAAAAAGCTTTGTTTGACAAGACCAATGAAGTTCCTGCCAACACAGAAGCTCGTAAATATGCGGTTAGCAAAAACGATGAATTGACAACTGCCGTTGTTGATCAATTCAAGAATGCTCAACCAATGCCAAATATCTCAGAAATGAGTGCTGTTTGGGATCCAGCTGCTACTATGCTTTTCGATGCTGTAAGTGGTAAAAAATCTGCAAAAGCATCTGCTGACGATGCAGTGAAATTGATTAAAGAAACCATCGAACAAAAATTCGGTAGCAAATAAGACAGTTTTTAGGTGTGAGTAAGAGGTTGGAGACAAAGTCCCAACCTCTTATGTTCAATTTTCAAGCACAACTTACTGTCTGACTTGTCTTCTTGCTCTCTAGCAAGGACATTATAAGGAGATTTGAATGACTACAGAACAAAACCCTAAAAAGGCTATGTGGCTCTCTTTGATCCCGGGTCTTGGGCAAATTTATAACAAACAAAAAACCAAAGGCTATATTTTTCTTGCCGTAACCATTCTCTTTCTCGCCTATTTCCTAGGAATTGGAGCTGGAGAATTAGCGAAATTGGTTACACTTGGAACCGTCCGTGGACAAGATAATTCTCTCTTTATCTTGATTCGTGGCGCCTTCCACTTGATCATCACTGTTGTTTACTTCCTATTTTATGCCTTAAATATTAAGGATGCTGGAACAGTTGCTAAACGCATCAACAACGGGATTGCCGTTCCAAAAACCTTGAAAGAAATGGTTCAAGCCATCTATGAAAATGGCTTCCCATATTTATTGATTATTCCTTCATACATTGCTATGACATTTGCGATTATCTTCCCAGTTTTAGTAACTTTGATGATCGCCTTTACCAACTACGACTTCAAACATACCGCTCCAACAACCTTGCTTGATTGGATCGGGTTCCAAAACTTCACTAATATGTGGACCTTGAGTACCTTCCGCTCAGCCTTTACATCGGTTCTTGGCTGGACCTTGATTTGGGCCCTCGCAGCTTCTACTCTTCAAATCGTACTCGGTATCTTGACCGCTATTGTTGCAAACCAACCATTCGTAAAAGGAAAACGAATCTTTGGGGTTATCTTCTTGCTTCCTTGGGCTGTTCCAGCCTTCATCACTATCCTAACTTTCTCAAATATGTTTAACGATAGTGTCGGTGCTATCAATGCACAAGTTATCCCATTGTTTGCGAAGATCTTCCCATTCTTAGATGGCGTTTTGATTCCTTGGAAAACAGATCCTACCTGGACAAAAATTGCTTTGATTATGATGCAAGGTTGGCTCGGCTTCCCTTACATCTACGTCTTGACTTTAGGGATTCTTCAATCGATTCCAAACGATCTTTACGAAGCTGCTTATATTGATGGTGCCAACGGTTGGCAAAAATTCCGCAGCATCACTTTCCCAATGATTATGGCTGTTGCAGCTCCAACTTTGATCAGTCAATATACCTTCAACTTTAATAACTTCTCCATCATTTACTTGTTTAACGATGGGGGACCTGGTTCTGTCGGAGGAAACGCCGGATCTACAGATATCTTGATCTCATGGATCTACAAGTTGACAACCAATTCTTCTCCTCAATATTCAATGGCTGCAGCGGTAACCTTGATTATCTCTGTGATTGTGATCTCAATCTCTATGGTTGCCTTCAAGAAACTACATGCATTTGATATGGAGGATGTATAAAATGAAAAATTCAGTTCAATTTAAACGCCGCCTCAATCATTTCTTGACTTACCTGTACATGGTGGTTCTTTCAATCGTTATCATTTATCCATTGTTGATTACGGTTCTATCAGCCTTCAAATCAGGGAATGTCAGTGCCTTTACACTTGATTTTAGTGGCAATCTTAGTTTTGATAACTTCTCAAAACTTTTCTCTGAAACCCATTATGGCACTTGGTATATGAACACCTTGGTTATCGCCATTATCACCATGATTGTACAAACAAGTATCGTTACCTTCGCAGGTTACGCATACAGCCGTTACAATTTCTTGGCGCGTAAACAAAGTTTGGTCTTCTTCTTGATTATTCAAATGGTCCCAACCATGGCAGCCCTCACAGCCTTCTTCGTTATGGCTTTGATGCTGAATGCCTTGAACCAACCTTGGTTCTTGATCTTCCTTTATGTTGGTGGTGGTATTCCAATGAATGCCTGGTTGATGAAGGGATACTTTGATACTGTTCCAATTTCCCTCGATGAATCTGCGAAATTGGATGGAGCTGGACACTTCCGTCGCTTCTGGCAAATCGTCCTTCCTCTTGTTCGTCCAATGATTGCCGTTCAAGCACTTTGGGCTTTCATGGGGCCTTTCGGAGACTATATCTTGTCTAAATTCTTGCTTCGTGACGAAGTGAACTATACGGTAGCCGTTGGTCTTCAAACCTTTATCAGTGACCAAAAAAATCAAAAAATCGCCTTCTTTGCAGCCGGTGCTATTTTGATCGCGGTTCCAATCTGTATCTTATTCTTCTTCCTACAAAAGAACTTTGTTTCAGGCTTGACAGCTGGTGGAGATAAAGGATAAAATAGAATCTTATTTCAAGCACATTTTATTTTTAAGTTGAGGGTAGTATGGTGGATGCTTTACTACCCTTCGTTAAGAATAAAATCAATGCAAAGAGATTTCTCTTTGCATTTCTGATACTCTTATATTTAGAAAGGTCATCTTATGCCCTATCCTTTTAATTATTTCGCAAGTATCTTCAATTTCCGCTCTTCTTTTGCAAACCGCAAAAAACTGAGCTGGTTCCAAATGATTTTTACTTCTTTCTTTCTAATCTCTATCACACTATTACCTGTGGCTCTGCAAAATGCTCAACTCAAAACCTATCCTTTGACAACCTTTGTCAGCGATGTGTTTGATCCTTTATCAACAGACGTTATGAAAGATATCCAAGAACACGTCGTGATCAAAGACCAAGAGCTCACCTATACAGGGACTAACCCTGTACACAAGACTTCAAAAGGACAGGTTATCTTAGGCCAAGAGGCAAAGGCTAGTGAAGGCAAGGAGTTAACACTCCATTTTGATCGCAAACAATTGATTATCTCAAAAGAGAATAAAGAACTCGCTACAGTCTCATACCAGGCTATTAATCAAGAGAGCCTTCGGGATAAAAAAAGCTTCACTCAAGCTATCTCTAGCGATTGGTTTCGCGACAATCGACTCCCTGTCAGTCTCTTTCTCGTGATTTTCTCTGGCTTCTTATCGACAGTCAATTATTTGATTCTCATCGTAGGGGCATCTTTCTTCCTCTACTTGACACGAAAATCTCGACTCTTTTCACTACAAACTTTCAAGGAATGTTTCAATTGTATTCTGAATTGCTTGGGACTCCCTATTTTACTGAGTGTCTTCATCAGTTTACTATTCCATCAAGTATTTACTACGACGATCATGATCCAAAATGTCTTATTTGTACTCTATCTTGCTATGGTATTTTATAAGACCCACTTCCGTGATCCAGACTATCACCGCTAGGAGGTTTTCTCATGCGTGTTACCATCAAAGATGTGGCGAAACTCGCTGGCGTCGCGCCTTCAACTGTCACGCGCGTCATCCAAAACAAATCCACGATTAGTGATGAAACAAAAAAACGTGTCCGTGAGGCCATGGTCGAATTGGACTACCATCCCAATCTTAATGCTCGCAGCCTTGTCAGCCAATCTAGTCAAGTCATTGCTTTGGTCCTACCAATCGACAGTGACGTCTTCTACCAGAATCCTTTCTTCCCAACTGTTTTAAGAGGGATTACCCAGATCGCGTCAGACAATGATTATGCCATCCAAATCTGTACGGGGCAAAATGAAGAACGGCGGCTCGACAACCTCAAACAACTCATCTACGGAAATCGTGTAGATGGTTTGATTTTCCTTTATTCCAACCCGAATGATCCCCTCGTTGAATTTGCGATCAAAGACAAGTTCCCCTTCCTCATTCTCGGAAAGGCAGCTTCACCTTTTGTATCGCTAGTGGATAATGATAATATCAAGGCTGCATTTGATGCGACGGATTATTTCATTCAACAAAACTACCGAAAAATTGCTTTTATCGGGGGAAACAAAGAACTGTTCGTATCTCAAGACCGCTACGAAGGTTATAAAGAAGCCCTCCAAAAAGCAGGGATTCCTCTCGATGAAAAACTGGTTCATTTCTCATTTGGTTTTATGTTGGAAGACAATTCTTATCAAATGATGGAGAGCCTTCCCCTAGCAGAGTTAGATGCCATCATGACAACCGATATTCTCGTTGCTGAAGGGGTGCGCCAATACCTATTAGAACACCAGCTGACAATCCCGATTATTTCCTTTGATTCGATTAAGCCACGACTCGATATTGAAGCCTATATTGACATCAATGCAGTGGAACTCGGACGTGAGTCTGTTCGGACAATTCTACAAATTATCAAGGATCACAAAGAAGGAAAAACCGTTTGCTACCGTCAATTGATTGACCATACCATTACGAAACTCTAGGAGTCTTTATGTCTACATTTACTGCTTATTTAGATGACCAAGACCTCATTCGTATCCAAAAGGGAGAGGAGCATATCCTTCCTTTTTATTTGAAAACGAACCAAGGTCATCTTGCCTTAATCCCTGTCAAAACGTCAAGTGCAGCGACTGACACAGGAGACTATTTCTTAAGCCCTATTCCACTTGAACTCGGAGAAGAGTACACCATCTACGATGCTACTGGAAATTCTTCTATACTCCACTATCGAAACATCGTTCGCAAACCCATTTTCGATCAAACCTTCACCTATAGTGGAGAAGATTTAGGAAGTTTTTACACACCAAATCAGACGCAATTTAAATTCTGGGCACCGATTTCGCAAGATGTGAGTCTCCATATCGAAGATCAGATCTATCCGATGACACGTACAGAAAACGGTGTCTGGAAACTCTTGCTCAAAGGGGATTGGGAAGGAGCTGCCTACCACTATGAATTTCGTGTCAATGGCCTAGAACGTCGGATTCACGATCCCTATGCTCTATCCTCTTTGGCCAACTCTGGAGACAGCTTGGTCATCGACCGGAAGAAGATTACACGTCCTATCACACGTGCTGCTCGTCAATTAGACCCGACAGAAGCAATCATCTACGAGATGAGCGTTCGGGACTTCTCTGTCCAAAAAGAGGCCGGCTTTAAACACCCTGGTAAGTTTAAAGGGTTGACAGAATCGCCTCAACTCAATGGTCAGATCCTTGGATTTGATTACCTTCAAAAACTTGGCATTACCCATGTACAGTTACTTCCTGTCTATGATTTCGGTAGTGTTGATGAAGAGAATCAATGGAAAGCCTACAACTGGGGTTATGATCCTGTCCAATACAATGTTCCAGAAGGTAGTTATGCCAGTGACCCCAACGATCCTTATGCACGGATTTGGGAACTCCAAGATGCTATTGCAACCTATCACCAATCTAATCTTAGTGTTATCATGGATGTGGTCTACAATCACGTCTACCAGGCCGATGAGTATGCATTTGAACAAATCGTACCCGGTTATTTCTACCGCTATAATGCAGAAGGAGAGCGGACCAATGGAACCTTCTGTGGGAATGATGTCGCAAGTGAACGTTCCATGGTAAGACACTATATCAAGCAATCCCTCAAGCAATGGGTTTCCCTCTACGGCTTTGATGGTTTTCGCTTTGACTTGATGGGAATCTTAGACATTCAAACCATGACAGAGATTGCAGAGGAGCTCCGTGAAATCTATCCTAAAGTCTATCTCTATGGCGAAGGGTGGAAGATGGATACAGGCCTCTCTGAAGACCAGCTCGCTCACCAGTACAACTCAAAACGATTACCAGATTTTGGCTTTTTCAGTGATAATTTCCGGGATACGGTCAAGAGAACACTCTTAGCCGATCACCGTCGTGATAGTCAACATCCAGCCAATGATTTTTCTAATATCCTAACAGCAAATGTCGGGAAAGTAGGACCTGCTCATTTCATCCAACCTCAACAAGCCATTCAGTACGTCGAATGCCATGACAATGCAACTGTTTTTGATTATTTCCAACTTGAAAAAGAAGAGATTCGTCTAGAGGAGCGAAAAGCTCTCTCACGCCTCGCTCTTCATTTGGTATTATTATCCCAAGGTGTACCTTTTATCCATGCTGGTCAAGAATTTTACCGCACAAAAGAGCTCGAAGACAACACCTATAACATGCCAGATCATCTCAACCAATTGGACTGGACATCCCTTTCAAAATGCCAAGAAGAAATTGCTTTTCTTGAAGAATTGATTGCTTATCGGAAATCACAGCCACTCCTTCGTTTGAAAAAAGGGCAAGAGATTCGCGACTACTGTGATGTCAAATGGTTGTCTGATCATCATTTGATCTACACGATTGAGAAAGATCGTGAAAAAATAACGATTCTCGTCAATATCGGTGATCAAGAAAAGACCTATCAACATCCGAGCGATAGCCAGCTGTTATTTGCCTATCCTCATGCCAACCTCCAAGCGCCTATTCCTAAAGGAAAGGAACTTTCTATTCCTGCCCATAGTTGGCTCCTTCTCCACGAAACTGAATCAACAAAATAAAGGTCACCACAATGTGGTGACCTTTATTTTTATTCTTCTGTTTCCACAAAGCGTCCAATGATATGAACGTTTTCTGAAATGGTGATAAAAGCCTGAGGATCAGCTTTTTTCATAATATATTTGAATTCATTAAACTCTGCACGCGTAATAACTGTCAGCAGAACCGCTTTTTCCTGATGGTTATAGGTTCCTTCTGCATTGTGGATAATGGTTGCTCCACGATGCAATTTTTTATGGATCTTTTCAATAATGGCATCTGGCTGGCTCGTTACGATCATTGCCTGCATCCGTTTTTGCTTGGTAAAGACAGCATCCGTTACTCGACTCGATACGAAGATGGTAATCATAGAGTAAAGAGCATACTTCCAACCAAAGGTCAGACCAGCGATCAACATAATGGTCCCATTGACCAAAAAGGAGATACTGCCGACATTCTTTCCTGTCCGTTTTCGAATCGTCAAACTGACAATATCCGTTCCTCCACTGGAAATGTTGTTCCGAAGAGCAAAACCAATCCCTGTTCCCATGACAACCCCACCAAATAGGGCATTCATGATCGGATCGTTGGTCAACGTAATCACTGGCACGAACTGAATAAAGAGGGAACTCATCGAAACCGTAATAAAGGTAAAGATGGTAAATTTATGGCCAATTTGATACCAAGCCACAATCATCAAAGGGATATTGATGGCATAAAAGGTCAAGGAAACGGGAATCGTAAAGCCAATAAAGCGTTGGCTCAGAACAGATAAAATCTGAGCTAGCCCTGTTGCACCGCTGGAGTATACATGTCCTGGTTGAAAGAAGAAGTTGACGGCAATCGCTGATAGAAAACCATACAGCAAGGAAGCTGACACTTTTTCATCGTATTTCTCACGGGAGATGCTCTTCAGCACGCGCAATAATTTAATGTTATAAGCTAGTCGCCGCACATGATAGCGAAATAGCTTATGAAAGCGAATTTTTTTCATTTTCAATCCATCGATTAGAAGAAAAGGAAGATCTTAGAGCAACTGATTCCTAGACTTTCCCTTTTCTCTCTTGTCCTATTCTTGCTCTGCTAGTTCTACTTGAAGATTTAACTCATCCAATTGCTTTTCAGAAACGACAGAAGGAGCTTGTGTCATTGGATCTGTCGCCTTGTTATTCTTCGGAAAGGCAATGACTTCCCGAATATTATCTTCACCTGCAAGAAGCATCACGAAGCGGTCCAAACCAATCGCCAATCCTCCATGTGGTGGGAAACCATAATCCATTGCTTCCAACAAGAAACCAAATTGTTCATTGGCAGCTTCTTTTGTAAATCCAAGTGCCTTAAACATCCGTTCTTGTAAATCTTTATGATTAATCCGTAGGCTTCCTCCACCTAATTCATAGCCATTTAAGACGATATCATAGGCAATTGCTCGAACTTTTGAAAGATCTCCTTCCAATTCATGCTCTGTTTCAGCTTGTGGAAGTGTAAATGGATGGTGAGCAGACATATAACGGCCTTCTTCTTCAGACCATTCAAACATTGGCCAATCCACTACCCAAAGGAAGTTGTATTGATTGTTGTCAATCAAGTCAAGCTCTTTCGCAAGACGAACACGCAAAGCACCAAGCGTTGCATTGGCTACTTCAAGAGTATCTGCTACAAAGAGAACTAGATCTTTGTCTTCTAACTGTAAAGCAGCTGTCAAGTCACTTGTCAAGTCTGTCAAGAACTTCGCAACAGGACCGTTCAAAGTACCCTCAGCATATTTCACCCAAGCAAGACCTTTTGCACCGTATTGCTTCGCAACTTCTGTCAATTTATCGATGTCTTTACGAGAGTAATGATCCGCTGCACCTTTGACAACAATCGCCTTAACTGCTGGAGCTTCTGAGAAGACTTTGAAGTCTACACCCTTGACAAGCTCTGTCAAGTCTTGGAGCAACATTTCAAAACGTGTATCTGGTTTATCTGAACCATACAAGGCCATAGCGTCATCATAATTCATCCGTGGGAATGGGAGTGTTACTTCAATTCCCTTGGTTTCTTTCATGACACGTGCAATCAAGCCTTCTGTGATATCCTGGATTTCTTGATCACTCAAGAAAGAAGTTTCCAAGTCGACTTGTGTAAACTCAGGTTGACGGTCTCCCCGTAAATCCTCATCACGGAAACACTTCACGATTTGATAATAGCGGTCAAATCCAGCATTCATCAACAATTGTTTTGTAATCTGAGGACTTTGTGGAAGGGCATAGAAATGCCCCTTATTGACACGGGAAGGAACCAAATAGTCACGCGCTCCTTCTGGAGTTGACTTAGAAAGAAACGGTGTTTCCACATCAATAAATTCTAATTCATCCAAGTAATTGCGGATTGAATGGGTTACTTTTGCACGAAGTTTGAGGTTTTCCAACATCTCAGGACGACGAAGGTCTAAGTAGCGGTAACGAAGACGAGTATCATCATTGGCTTCAATACCGTCCTTGATTTCAAATGGTGTTGTTTTTGCGGTATTGAGAACCGTAATAGTTTCTACCTTGAGTTCTACTGCTCCTGTAGGCAAGTTTGGATTCGCTTGTTCACGAGCTTCCACAAGACCTGTCACTTCTACAACATATTCACTGCGGATGCTTTCAGCTGTGGCCATCACTTCTGCACTAACTGTTTCTGGATTGATCACCAATTGCATGATTCCTTCGCGGTCGCGTAAATCAATAAAGATCAAACCACCCAAGTCACGACGACGGCTAACCCATCCTATCAAGGTAATATGAGTTCCAATGTGTTCTTCACGAACACGTCCAGCATACATTGAACGTTTCATTTCTAATTAATCTCCAAACTAATATTCTTCCTTCTATTTTACCATAAAGACCAGCAGAAAGTGGCCTTTAGCTCAACTTTTTCAGTTACCAACTTCTTTAGTTATCGTGGCCAACTTCTTCCTTCTTTTTGGGATCATCGTAGAGATTGGGGGCTATCACCTTCATTAAAGTCGCTGTCCCAAATCGCAAAACAGCTGCTGCTAATCCAAAAATAGGGGATAGGTAGCGGAAAAAGAAATCTCCCCTAAGTACATAAGTCATGCCACCCACAATAAAAAAGATGACAATCCCCTGAACGATTGCGTAAAACCAAATTTTTTTCACACTATTTCTCCTTTTCACATGCTAGCTGACTTATCCACTGTTTTTCATCACTTATCCACAAAAATGTGGATAACTTTTACCTATTTTCCCCTTAAAAGAGGAAGATTCATCAGCATCAGGACTTGTTTTCATCCATTTACAAGCAAGTTTCCCACAGCCTGTGGATAACTATCTTGCTTACTTGTGACTTTCCGTCCCTTTCCTCACAAATCAAGGAGCCAGGATTCGATCCTGCCCCCTTTGATCAAACATTATTTAAATTCGTCTGGTGTTCCTTTATATTGGGCCCAATCTCTACTGAAGAAGCGATCATTTAGATGGTAAGTTGGTGCTTTTTCAGCCTTTGTGACAAAGGGATTGACCGCTTTATCAAAGGCTAGCCAACCATTCCATCCCATATGAATCGTATCTTCCATAAAGTAGGGCTGATCACCATCTTTAGAAAAGTCTGCAATATTGGTGAATCCTTGACTTTCCAATTGGTAACGAATCTTTTGAACAGCCTGTTCATACTTTTCTTGGCTCAAGCCTGTGTATTTCATCCATTTGGCATTGACTGGAGGAATCACAAAGATGACATTGGTCCGAGATTTAGCAAACTGGTCTAGAACCAACTGCAAGTCATTGTACTCTGGAGATTGAACATAGGATTCGTTCTTTTGGAAACCTTTTAGTTTCTTCAACTTCATTTTTAAACGAGTATTGTAAAAATGATTGCTGATTCCAAGGTCGTTGTTATTGGTTTTGACTTTTGCTTCAGCCGTTGCAATTTCCTCCAATTTCTCATATGAGAATTGATCTGGCAAATCTTGTAGACGTTTTTTGACCTTCTTATCGTAATTCCCGTTTGTACGAGTAGCGAGATTGCTAAATAAGGCATCTTCGCGCTGAACAAGATGGGAAACAAGCTGGTTCAAAGACTGATCAAATCTTGAAATTTTCTTTCCTTGAGAAATGTTCGTCACAACACTTTGAAAGGCGACATTTGGATACTGTTGCAACAGGCGTTTCGCGGCATACTGGGATGCAGCATCCTGTTGGTGATTGGCAATAAAGCTATTCAACTGATCGCTATTAAAGAATTGTTGAAAGGCAGAGGAATCATAGCCCTTCTTGGTAAACCATTGCGGAGAAACCACATAAACAGCTGTATTGTCCTTAAGTTCTGGCAAAATCTGTTGCATTCCAAAATACTGGTTCAAAGAAGCCGCACCACGTTCTCCTAAAAAGTAGGGTCTGTAATTACGGTCATATTTTTCAGCCAAAACTGCTGGATGCACCACATCAAAACGCAACCATTCACTTGAGCCGAAATAAGGAACAAATCGATGCTGTGGATCAGAAAGTGCTTCTTGCTTCTTTGTACGACTCTTGAAGCCTTCTGCATTCAGACTAACCGCAGCTTTTTTCTCTTCGGTATAGTTGTGCTTATGATTGATTGGATAAAAGAATAATAAAGCTGCTACCATGAGGAGCGCGCAAAATACGGGCCCTAAAATCAGCCATAAACGCTTAAGCATTCTGAAGCTCCGTTACACCTTCTACGATCTTGTTAGCAGTATTCCAATCATCGCGTCCAAATTCAGATACAGGAACACGGATGCCAAAGCGACTTTCCAATTCCACAATCAATTCGACTGTTCCCATACTATCAAGAACACCCGCATCAAAGAGATCCTCATCCATCATGTCTGAGACATCTTCCATAAACAATTCGTCAATAATTTCAATTACTTGTGATTTTACATCCATTTTTTATTCTCCTTTTATTTCACTTTTGGGAACCATTGCTGATCCAAGAATCCTGAGAAGATCAGGAAGGACAGCATCACTGTGTTAAAGGTGATAAAGATCCCTAAAGCTTTGGTCCAACGATTGTCCGGTATCGGATCCAATCCTTTTGCTTTTCTTTCTTTATTGATGGTCTTTTTCTTACGAATCCAGGCATCATTGATAACCATTCCAAGCCCATGGAAGAGCCCATAAGCAATATAGTACCAGGTCACCCCGTGCCAGAAGCCCATGACCAACATATTGATAATGTAGGCAACATTTGAGGTAGTAATCCGGCTCTTGAAGACTTTATTGCGCATCAGTACCATTACGAGACGCATAAAGACAAAATCACGGAACCAGAAAGATAAACTCATATGCCAGCGATTCCAGAATTCCTTTAAATCACGTGATTTAAAAGGACGGTCAAAGTTGATGGGACTTTTAATCCCCATCAAATTGGAAGCCGCTAAAGCAAACATGGAATACCCTGCAAAGTCAAAGAAAAGGTCAAAACCATAAACATACATGACTCCCAGCGTTCCGATGTTGAAGAATCCACCTTGAGACAAGGCATAGGTCTGCACATGACCTAACAATAAGTGGCCAAAAATATGAGCTAGAATAAATTTATAAAGGAAGCCATACATGATGTACTTAACAGCTTGCTCCAACATATCCAATAATTCTTCGCGCTCAGGAATGGCTTTATAATCCTCATTAAAACGCTTGAAACGATCAATCGGCCCACTTGAGAAGGTTGGCATAAAGAGCATAAAACGTAAGAATTCCCAGAGCGTGAATTCTTTCAAGACACCATCTCGCATTTCGATGATCATTCCGACAGCTCGGAAGGTCAAATAAGAAATCCCTAAAAATCCAAACAAGGATTGGTGTCCATTCTTGATCGCTGGCTCCACCTTAACAAAGATCAGGGGCAAGACAGACAAGAAGGAATGAAGATAGAAAATCCACTTGTTGTCCGCTTTCTGACGATAGATTTTGTAGGAATACACAATCAAGATTTGCCAGACTACGTAAAAGAGCAGGGCATAAATTTGCTTGAGATTCGAACCTGTCAGCATCAAAATGATAAAGATCAGACTCACCAGTCCTTCATAGACCGGAAATCTCTTTTTGAAAAAGAGGCCCACAAAGATCGGCAAAAAAGCTAGAATGAGGTAGACAAAATAGATCGGTGTTCCATAGTGTTCTAAATGAGGGAGCTGTTTCAAAAACTCGATCATCGGTTATTAACCTCGCTAATCAACCCTTTGATGTCGATTTTCCCGTTTGGTGTTAATGGCAGGCTATCACGATAGAGGAATTTTGAAGGCATCATATAAGACATCATGATGTTTTCTAAATCTTCCTTGATGGCTTTTGTGATATCAATTTCGCGCTCAAATTGTTCTTTGACGCCCTCTTTTAAGATGACATAGGCCAAGAGATTTTGGACCTTGTGATCCTTATTATAACGCGGTACTGCGACTGCTGAATCAATATACTTCGATTTGTTCAAGTTTTGAGAGACATCCTCTAGCTCGATCCGATAACCGTTAAATTTGATTTGGAAGTCCATCCGACCACCATAGAGAAGAAGGCCTTCATCCGTCATGGTTCCGACATCTCCCGTATGATAGGCTGGAAGACCTTCAAATTCGAAGAAGGCTTCTGCTGTTTTCTCTGGATTATTCATATAACCTTTTGAAACGGCTGGTCCAGACACGATGATTTCCCCTTGCTCACCATTTGGCAATTTGTTGCCTGCCTCATCAATGATGAAGGTTGGAGAATCTTCTTTGGTATAACCAATTGGCAGACGTTTCAAAGTAGCTAACATCTCATCTGTTACGGCTACAGCCGAAAGAGCTACAGTTGCTTCCGTTGGGCCGTAGGCATTGATGATGCGTGCATTTGGGAAACGCTCGCGCAATTTCTGAGCCGTTTTAACGGTCAACTCTTCCCCATCAAAGTAGAAATGAGTGATACCTGGCATCTTTTCAGCATTGAAATCTTCAGACAGCATAGCCATATCTGCAAAAGATGGTGTTGAAGTCCAGATAGCAATCGGAAGAGAAAAGATCGTCGCAAAGAGTTGTTTGAAGTCTTGAGTGATAGCTGATGGAAGAGCAAAAAGCGTTCCTCCAAGAGCTAAGGTCGGTGCCCAGTACATGACAGACAAGTCAAAAGAATAGGGCGGTTGCGCCAACATTTGCGGACGCTCTGGCGTTGCAAATTCCTTGTCCGTAATCATCCAGTTGGTAAAGCTGAGCAAGTTATCGTGCGAAATTTGCACCCCTTTTGGTTTCCCGGTTGTCCCTGAGGTAAAGATGATGTAGTAGTTATCATCCCCTTTGACCGGATGTTGCAAGTCATAGGCATGCTGAGCCGCATAAGCTTCACGCACTTGCTCCAAGGACATGATTGGAGCAGCTGGGTTTTCAATTGGGAACTCATTGATGGCGATAATCAAGCTTGGCTCTGCTACTTCAACAATGGCAGACACGCGCTCCAAGGCAGAGTGGCTATCAATTGGGATATAGGCATGGCCAGATTTTGTCAAGGCTACAAAGGTTGCTAACATTTCATATTCTTGTCCACCAAAGACCACTACAGGTGACTTTTCGGGAAGTCCCATTTGGTCAATATGAGCAGCCAAGCTATCTGAATCAGCCTTCAATTGGCCATAGGTATGCTCCTCACCAAGGACATTGTAAACCGGATAGTCTGGTTGTAGTTGCGCATAACGTTCAATTGTCTCGATCATATCAGTAATTGGTTGGTTTGACACGGCTAGGAGTCTCCTTTTCTAAAATTCGTTGTAGATAAAGCCACCCTGACCTTGACCAAGGTAACTAAAGAAATAAAGTAGGGCTAGGAAAATGGCGAAATACAAGACCGTCTGCCCGATAAATTTATAAAGTGTTTTATGTTTCATAAGTTTCACTCTTCATTTTGATTGTTACTCACTATTTTACCATTTTTTATACCAAGTAAGCAATTTTAAACATAGTGAGAATGTCGTAGAAAACGTTATCATTTCAGATCATTCAAGTCGTTTAACGAAAGCATTTTTCTTTAATCAGTTTTCTGGTTGAAATCCTATTCTATTTCACAGTCCCCTGATGAATCAACTCCAGACACTTGTCCAGATCCACATCACTCTCGAAATGGCTAGGTGTCCAAGGAATCTCTATATCGGGTAGAACACCTTGATCCGTCATTCCTTTACCTTGATCTACGCATAGACAACGAGAAGTAGGAAACATCAATTGATAATCGCCATAATCAACGGTACAACAATTGGAATAGTCTAAAATTCCGAGAGTCGGTCTACCTACCACCGTTACCTTCTTAAACTGCTTCATCATCTGAACAAAGTTATCGCCAGAAGAACCGCAATAGATATCTGATAAGACAAAGATCCGTTCAGGATAGTGGCCACCTTTAACCTCTGGGAAGAATTCCTCACTTTCTTGCTTATACGGTACATAGCCTTTCCCCCGATGGTGGATCAAATTCTCTTTCATATCTTCAAGTAGCTTAACTGTTTCGGGACTAATTTCTTCCTGTTGCATCCAGTCCTCAAAGTCTTTCAAGCGCAGATCAACATTACGTTCCGTATAGAGAATTTCCATGCCATCATCATCCCAGTCAAGCGAATCATAGCCCTGATCCTTCTCTAAGCCTAGATGTAACAGAGGAAGATATAGAGAATCCGTCCCTCCACTGTTACGTCGAACATCAATGAGAAGAAACTTGACTTCCGTCATCATCGGTAAACACTCTTGATATACCCGACTAATGGCTCCTTCATCCATAAAGTTATCCAGACGAAGATAAAGAATCTCATCATCTAATCGTTTCCAAAAAATATGATCCTGGATCGGTTCTCGACTGGGTACTACTTTAATGGTCTTTTCTATCCCTTCTCGAAGCAGGGTGACACTCGTTGACTGAGAGACCAAATCCGCCCATTCTCGGTAGTGTCTTTCTGGGGTCTTACTGATAAAATAGTCTTTATGAAGAGAAGCTATCTGATCCAAGTCACTTCCATCCAGAGTTAGGATTTGATCTCCTACTTGAAGACCAGTATCTTCATTAGCTTCCTCAACATACAATTTCTGTTCATTTATTCTCAAAAGGAACCCTTTTTGACTGGCCTTTTTATCACGAAAGGAAATATGCCCGATCACCCCAAAACTAGCTAGGTAAGCCTTAACTTGATAGAGAAAGGCATCATCTGTCATATCATCTGTAATGTTTTCTCGAAAAGGCTCTGGATCGCATCCTTTTCGATCCTTGCTGGTAGATGAATCATGGATCATAATAGAGACGACATCTTCAAAAATAGCAGTCTTTTTCATAAAGGATTCCTTCCATTTTTTAGAAACAGTATACCACTTTTTCTTAAAAAGTTCTTAAAACCCTAAAAAACTATCCTAAAGTAGGATAGCCGTTATAGATTCTTTCTTTTCTTCGCTTTCTTTGTCAGAGCGACATCACAATTTTCAATCTTGCTAATCAATAGATTGGCAAGGCCAAAATCATCAATGTTTGATTTCATATTTACCTCATAGTTCAAGGTCAGTTGTTCTCCAGCTTGGGCCGTTGTGACAGAAATAAAGTCAATTTCTGAACAACATTGGTCCAACAACTGGCTGATTTGTTCTGCAACAGAATCTTGTTTTGAGACAGTTATGGTCAAATGACGGCGCCGTTGATGGTCTGCCTTACTCTGTTTGTTCTCTAATACCAGCCACACTCCTAGTAAAGAAAGGGTTGATAAAATGGCCAATAAAAGATAGCCCGAACCTGCCGCCAATCCTATAATCATGGCAAGAAAAATCGCAATCAACTCTCTAGAACCACTTGTAGCTGACCGGAAACGGATCAAACTAAAGGTCCCTGCCACTGCAATCGAGGTTCCCAAACTTCCATTGACCAAAAAGATCACTAAGGTCATCATACAAGGAAGCAAGGTCAAACTAATGACAAACTCTCGAGTGTAAAGTGTCCGGTATTTATAGGTCCAAGATAGGGCCAGCCCTAGAAAGAGGCTGACCAAAAGGGCCAGCAGCAAGCGCAAGGGATCCACCGTTGCTGTAGCATTATTAAAAATAGAATCAAATAGATTAGACATAGGCAGCACCTACCGTTTCTTGAACTGGTCTTGGGGCATAATCCAAGCCTTGTGATTTATGATAAGCACAGCTATATTTTGAAAATTTCTGTTTGACCAGTCCGTACTTATCTAGAATATCCTTTAGCCATTTAGGTTCTTGGCCAGGAGCCTTAATTTCCATGATCACGAAGTCATCCTCTAGTAGAGGTTCTCCTTTCTTCCCATCAAAAAGGCTAACAGCCTGATCTCGAAAGACTAGGTTTTGATCGATTGTCACGCGAATCTTCTGATAAGGATAACCCTGAATGGATTTCTTTTCTTTGAGAGACAAGCGATCGTAGTAAATGAACATCCGTAGTTCCAATCGATGACCATAACGTTTGCTCAATCTCCGAATCTCTTGCACTAAGTCTGGATCTTGTATCTGATGATCTACTTTCCCATCTGTCATCAAGTTGATAATGGCTTGTGAAGTGGCGACTAGGCGGAATTTATGGCCAATTCCTTCTTCATCTTTTGACTTCACCTCTAGAAACACTGGACTGTCTGCTTGAGGTTTTTCTATATAAGTCCGCATCCGAATTTTTTCACGGCGGTGTTGTTTGGCAAGAGCATCTTGAATGACATCAAAATTTTCTGTATCAAAATAAATGTTTGAAATGGTTGAGGTTGGGTAATCATCTTCTACGACGTATTCTTTTAAGTCTTTGATCAAGTCCTTCACGTCATCTTTTGCGACGATATATTTTGTTTCGATTCGTTTGAAACTTGTCTCAATTGTTTTTTTCATGTTTCTTCTCCTTTAAGGGGGCTATTGTTTCTAAACTTCAGTCAGTATGAATACGACTTACGTGCTTTCTAGTTTAATAGGACTTTCTTAACTGGTCATTAAGCCAAACTTAAAGAAAACTAAAGTTAAGGTTCCTTTCAGAAAAACTTTAGGAAACTTTCAGCTAGCAACTTTAGACTAGGAGTATATCAATTGAACGAGAGGAAAAGCTCATGAAATCAAACAAATGGAAATTTTTATTAACGGGGGCCGCAACCCTCACCTTACTGACAGCTTGCACCCAGGCGTCATCACAATCAGCTACAAAAAGCAATACTGCACAAACAACCGCTACTTCTACTTCAAAAAATAAAACAAACAATTCCAACTATTTTACAGATAAGGACAAGGACAGCTCTTATGATGAAAGCAAAGCCTCTACTGTAAAACTGTCTGGTTCGTCTGCAACTGTATCAGGTGACGGCGTAGCCGTTTCTGGATCAACTGTGACCATCTCAAAGGCCGGAACCTATGTCATCTCTGGTGAATCCGACGGGGTTCAAATCAAGGTCGAAGCAGGTGACTCAGATGATGTTCACATCGTCCTGAAAGGCGTTACCATGACCAACACCAACGCGCCAATTTCTGCTACGAAAGCAGGACATGTCTACCTCACTTTAGCAGATGGCACGACCAATACCTTGTCTGATTCAAGTTCAAACAATGATGAAGATGCCGACGCAGTGATCTTCTCTAAAGGCGACCTCACCATTAATGGTTCAGGTACGCTCAACATTGACGCCAAGAAGAACAACGGTATCAAGGCCAATGACACTCTCCACATCACAGGTGGAACCTATAAGATCACGGCTGTAGGAGATGCCTTCAACGTCAATGACGAACTCAATATCACTGGTACGACCATGACCATCGATGCAGATGAAGATGCAGTCAAGGTGGATAATGATGAAGATACTTCGGTCGGAACTATGTACCTTTCAGATAACAAAATGACCATCACCGCAGGAGACGACGGAATCCATGCTTCTGGTGATCTGATCATCGATAGCGGAACCTACAAGGTAACAGAGTCTGTCGAAGGTCTCGAAGGAAAATCGATCACCATCAACGGTGGAGATATCACCATCTATGCAACCGATGACGGTGTCAATGCTGCCAATGCCAATGCTAACCAAGATGAAATTTTCTTCACTATGAATGGTGGAACCCTCAACGTTGAAGTTGGTCAAGGCGATACCGATCCAATTGATTCGAATGGAAATATCACTGTTACCGGAGGAACCATTAAATTAACGGGTCAATCTGGATTCGACTTTGATGGTACTGCTACCTACACTGGTGGAGACATCTATATCAACGGTGAAAAACAAACGGAAATTGTCAACTCCATGCCTGGAGGCGGTGGTGCTCCCGGAGGTGGCGGACCTCAAGGCGGTGGACCTGGAGGCGGGCATCAATAATAACAAACAAAGGCAGGATTTCTTCCTGACCTTTTTTTGTTGCCTTTTTTATGATAGAATAGAAATTCAATCAGCTTATCGAAAGGAACATGATGAAAAAACAGACACTCCCTCTTTTCTTCACACTCTTGCTGTCTCTTCTTTTTCTATCAGCCTGTGTGCCGGACCTTAAGATCAACTTTAAAAAAGTACCCACTGCTACCAGCTCAAAAAAGAAAACCTTTAAAAAAAGTAGCTCGAGTCGTTCTAGCCTCCCGAGTCGCTCAACCAGTTCAAATAGCTCAAGCAACTCCTCTAGCTCTCCCTCAACTACTACGGAAACCTCTTCTGACATCGTCACGACCGAAGGACTCCCTAAAAATGCTCAAGAAGCTCCAAAAGATAAAATTTATGCGACAGGAAACCTAAAAGTAGCCTACTCTAGAAATGACGATAAAATTTTTGCACAGACGCCGGATTATGAAGGATATACCACCGCTCTTGTCCAAACAATTCTTGGAAATCCAGAGAAACAAATAACAGACCCTGCTTATATTGCCGAATCTTTTGAAAATACCGAATTAGAAAATATTAAAGGGCTCTACCACGAGGGAAAAATCACAGGGGAACAAGCTCACGCCTTTTTGATGGGAGCTGTTGATCTCAAACAAGCTTCTAAATTCGGAGTAAACTACACCATTTACACCTATAAAAACAACACTATCCAACTGGTCTTTGAAAACGACCAACTTCTCTATATTACTCCAAATCCTGATGTCGTCTTCTTTAAATAATTTACATTCTCGCTTAGACAAGCGAGAATTTTTGTTTCACATGAAACAAAAAACTCCCAACACATTCTGTTGGGAGTTCCCGAAGATTAGTCCTCTTCATATTGTTTTGGATTATAGAACCACATTCCTAGCCCTGCAAAAAGAGCAATAGTCATCAGAAGGAAGGCCACTTGATTTCCAATTTCTCCTGTCATCGAAATCGTTTGACGAAGACCAGAAACGGTATAGCTCATTGGCAAGAATGGATGAATGGCTTGGAAAAAGCCATTTGTCAAAGCAAGAGGATAGGTTCCTGCACTAGAAGCCAATTGCAAGAGCAAGAGGATCAAGGAAAGGAAAGCACCGATCTTTCTTTGCCATGTTGTCAAAGCAGTCACGATAGACATGAAGGCCACACTACCAATCACACAAAGGAAGAGAGTAGCCATCTCATGATTAGCTGATAAACCAATCAAGTGAACGGCACCATAGACCAAGACTCCTGCAATCACCGCAATCGTTCCGTTGACCTCAAAGCGAGATTTAAACCATGCCCAGCGACTTTCAGGATGACGACCGGATGGCAATTTTGCAAAGATCATATTGGTTGACAAGGCACAAACAAAGAGTGCTACAGAGATCATATAAGGAGCCATTCCGACACCATTCACCGGGACATTGTCACGGTCTGTTTTAGACAAAGTGACAGGATCTGCTAAGGTTTTAGCGTTTTCTTTTTCAGTTGTAGCCACATTCAATTGTCCCTTAGCATCGTTTAATCCTTGACTCAAGGTTTGGCTTCCTGTTGCTAATTCACCTAAACCATTTGTCAATGTTTGGCCACCTGCTGCTAATTTGCTGGACCCATCTGAGATTTGATTTGCACCGTCGGCTAGTTTATCAGCACCAGTCACCAATTGACCTGATTTTTCTGTCAACTGATTGACACCAGTGACAAGTTTGTTGACACCACCTGCCAACTCTGGAGTTTTGCTGTTCAATTGTCCTACACCGTCAGCTAATTTTCCAGCACCGGCAACCAATTCACCCGACTTACCTGTTAATTGAGTCGCTCCTGAAGCCAGTTGATTCATGCCTGATGTCAAGGCAGGCATCTTCCCATTTAACTCACCTAGACCAGAAGCTAATTGATTGCTTCCTGCAAGTAATTCTGATGATTTACTATCTAGTTGGCCAACACCTGCTGCTAACTGACTAGCACCATCCGTTAAAGTGCTACTATTGGTCTGAAGTTGGGTTGCTCCATTAGCGATTTTATCGACACCTGCTGTATAAGCGTCGATCCCCTGACTGATGGTTTGACTAGCTGGTAACAATTGTCCACTAACTGCGGATTGGATCTTAGACAAGCCACTTGACAAGTCTGTCAAGGTAGAAGAAGCTGTCGGTAAAACTTGATTGGCTGCCGTTTGCAGTTGTGTCAAGCTATTTCCTGTATTCAAACTACCTTGGATCGTTTGAATCGTTGTCAAGATCCCTTGAGCCGCCGTTTCACTCGAGCTTGGGCTCGATGAGATTGCCGCATTGATTTCCGCTTGTTGGTCAGCTGTCATTGCTTGATAGGCTGCTGTCCCTTGCACACTTGCAAGGGCATTTGCACGATCCGCTTGGGCTGAAGCAAGGATTGATTGAGCTGAATTCGCAATACTCGTCAATCCAGACGAAAGTTGACTGGTATCTACCGTAGCATTTTGAATCGCTGCATTTAATTGGTTTAAACCTGCTGCCAATTGATCAATCTGAGCGGATTGACTTGTAGAAGCTTGTAGCTGGCTTGATAATGTTTGAATACCTGATTCTAATTGTGAAACCCCATTTCGAAGGGTAGCAGATTGACTACTTAATTGACCCGCTCCCTCTGATAAAGTAGCGACTCCATTTGTATAGGTTGCTAAACCATTTGAAAAGTTAGATAGGCCTGAATTCAATTGACGCACGCCATTGGTATAATTCCCAAGACCATCATTGAGGGTCCCCATACCGCTGGTTAATTGACCAACTCCTGAAGCCAACTGAGGGGTTTGACTCGCCATTTGATTGAGACCATTTCCTAATCGATCCACTCCGGTAGCATAAGCCATCAAGCCTGTATTAAAAGTACCAAACCCATTATTTAATTGATTGACGCCAGATACCAAGTTTGGAAGTTGACCAGCCATTTGATTGAGACCATTTCCTAATTGACCAACACCATCTGTATAAGCCGCTAGACCCGTACGAAGAGTAGTCGCACCATCTGAAAATGCTAAGCTTGAACGAGCCAATGTATTCAAATTAGTAGATAGTGTTTGACCACCATCTTCCAATTTACTTGCACCATCTGCTAATTTAGCACTTCCATCTGCCGCTGTCCCCATACCAGTTTTAAGCGATCCCATTTTAGAAAATAAAGCTGTTGTATAAGTATTGGTCACTTTTTCAGCCACTGACTGCTTCATCTTTGTCATCGCAGTGTCGCTCATTTTCCCTGCGATAAAACTATGACCACTGGATGTTTGGTAATCAATGGTCATCTGTTCCGGATGATTGGTTAAGATGGAGCTAGCTTTCTTTGAAAGATCCTCAGGCAGGGTTACAATCATATAATAATCGCCATTTTTAAGACCATCTTTCGCAGCTTTCTCATCTACAAAATGAAAATCAAGTGAGTCATTGTCCTTCAAATTGGACACCATGTCTTTTCCGATTTCCATCTTTTGTCCATTATATGTAGCAGATTGATCCTTATTGACAACCGCTACAGGAAGATCCGAAACTTGGCCATATGGATCCCACATGGAAGATAGAAAAATAATATTATAAAGAGCTGGAATCAAAGCAACTCCAATCATGACAATGATAAATGTTGGCTTTTTAAGAATAGCCTTCCATTCTTTCATCATATTTTTTGTCTCCTTTTTATACACATTGTCTAAATTTCTGATATAATAGATTATACAGTTTCTAGAAATTTTCACAAGTAGGAAATCTTTGTTTTTAGACACTGTGTATAATTTTGTGCAAAAAGGATTAACAGATGACTGAGAGCAATAAACGATTAAAAACAAAACGAAATATTGAGGAGGCGATGGTTCGACTACTCGAAAAGGAATCATTCGACCAAATCACAACGGTTGAGCTAGCACAAGAATCCGGCATTAGTCGCTCTAGCTTTTATACCCACTATCGAGACAAGTATGACATGATCGAGCGCTACCAACAAGCACTCTTTCACAAGCTTGAATATATCTTTGACAAACACCAAGACGACAAGCGCCAAGCGATTACAGAAGTGTTCGAATTCCTAACCAAGGAGCCACTCTTTGCGGTTCTTCTGACAGAGAATGGAACCAAGGAGATCCAAACCTTCTTACGACATAAATTACAGATTCTTCTGGTTGATAGTTTGCAAGAGCGCTATAGTCATAAATCATTAACAGATATTGAAAGAGTCTACAGTTCTGTCTATCTGACCAATGCCTTCTTCGGAGTCTGTCAAATGTGGGTTTCTCGCGGAAAAAAAGAAAGCCCTCAACAAATGGCTGAATTTTTAATGAAAATGTTACGGTAACAGTCTCTCCTGATCGATCTAGATCAGGATTTTTTTATTAGCAGGTTTAGGTTTTAAGAAAACAAAAAGGAGAGCAAACCCAGAAATCAACCCTTTAAGACAAAACAAAAAGCCCACTGTAGTAGGCTTTCTGCAAAGTATATCTTAAAATTAAAGCATTTTGTTGTAGAATTCAACGACAAGTGCTTCGTTGATTTCTGGGTTGATTTCATCGCGTTCTGGAAGGCGAGTCAATGAACCTTCAAGTTTGTCAGCATCGAATGATACGAATGCTGGACGTCCAACTGTAGCTTCAACAGCTTCAAGGATAGCTGGAACCTTAGCTGATTTTTCGCGAACTGAGATCACTTGACCTGGAGTTACGCGGTATGAAGGGATATCAACGCGTTTTCCGTCAACAAGGATGTGACCGTGGTTAACGAATTGACGAGCTTGACGACGAGTAGTCGCAAGTCCAAGACGGTAAACAACGTTATCCAAACGACGTTCCAAAAGAAGCATGAAGTTGAAACCGACAGTTCCTTCTTTAACTTTAGTAGCTTGTACGAACAAGTTACGGAATTGTTTTTCACCAAGTCCATAAGAGAAACGAAGTTTTTGTTTTTCAGCTAATTGCAAACCGTATTCTGACAATTTTGAACGGTTGTTTGGTCCGTGTTGACCTGGTACGTAGTTACGACGTGCCAATTCTTTACCTGTACCTGTAAGTGACAAGCCAAGACGGCGAGATTGTTTCCAAGATGGTCCTGTATAACGTGACATTTGAAATGTCCTCCTATAAAAATAATTTTTGTAGGAAATAACGTTTTAGACAAACCTGATTCGTTCAGAAAGCCTTCGCCCAAACAGCAAAGGTTACTTTTCTAGCTGACTTCCTGTTGACGAGCTTCATTTTGTCCTGCTGTCATTTCGCACAAACTCTATTTTATCACAGAATAGAAACTTTGTAAAGTCCTTCAAAACAATTTCAATGAAATTCAGCTAATAATTCTATGATTCGTTTTTTATATTGCAATTGTTGCCAGTCCCTATCCGTTGCTGGATCCCATTTTAAAGGAAGATCTGCAATAATTTCACCGGGATTATGATTTAAGATATAGATCCGGTCACTCAATGTCAAAGCTTCTTCGATACTATGAGTGATCACTAGAGTGGTGAGACCAAGACGTTCCTTACTGTCTAGATACCAGTGATAAAGATCCTGCCTTGTCAATTCATCTAAGGCACTAAAAGCTTCATCTAATAGGAATACAGAATGACCCAGAAGATAGGTTCTCAATAGCGCCACCCGTTGCCGCATCCCCCCACTCAGGGCATTGGGATAAAGGTTGGCAATACTTCCCAATTTAAATTCATCTAACAATTTTAGAGCTGTAGATGTTGCCTCTTCCTTAGGAATCTTTTTTAATTGAAGGGGAAGAATAATATTTCCCAATACTGTCTTATGTTCTAACAAAAGATCCTTTTGTAGCATATAGCTGACTTTTCCAAAGGAGATCGGAGTATTATCTACTTCTATGGTACCCTTTTGTAAGGGAAGGATCCCAGCAATTAAATTAAACAAGGTTGATTTCCCTACCCCACTCGGACCCAAAATAGAGACAATTTCTCCTTTTTGCACTTCTAGTGATACATTGTTTAAAACTGCTTTATCTCCAAAAGAGAAACTTACATCTTTTACGGTTAAAATATCAGTCACCTACCAATTCATTTGTAAAACCTTTGTCTTCTAAGTCATTTGAAACCAATCCTTGCTCTTTTGCCCAAGCATAAAAAGCATTCCAACGCTTGGAGTCAAACTGCCCCCACTTGTCCTTGTCTGAAGCATATTGACTGGAAAGATATTTTTGGGAAGCGAGTACAAAATCACGCTGGTTAGCTAAGGCAGGGGCCTGTTTGATCAAGATATCCGCTGCTTCTTCTGGATGCTCTATAGCATATTGGTAGCCTTTTTTCACCGCTTGAATGAATTTTTTTGCTTCCTCTTTATGAGACTTCAAATAGTCATTGTTAGCAATAATAACAGGCGAATAGTAGTCAAATGCAGGAACAAAATCTTTCATATAGAAGAAATTGGTCTTCATTCCCTTTTGCTCAGCCAAAATTCCATCCCAACCGTGATAAATCCAAGCAGCATCAAAGAGCTTATTTTCAATTGGAGTAATGGAATTTGAATCACTATTTGGAACCAATTTTACTTGATTAAAATCAGCCTCTTCTTTTTTCATCATCGATTTGATCATTTCCAACTCAATTGGATCATTCCAGGTACCATACTTCTTACCAACCAAATCTTTTGGACTTGTGATCGCTGTATCTTTTCTTGAAATAATCCCTGACGTATTGTGTTCGACGATAGCTGCAACAGCGGTAATACCCGCACCTTTATCCAATTTCTTGGCCATAGAATCTTGGAAATAAATACCAAATGGAGCTTTCCCATTGATAATCAAATCAGAACTACTGTCTTCCGGAGGAAGTTTTATATCTACATCCAGTCCTGCATCTTTAAAGTACCCTTTTTCCTTAGCTACATAGAGACCCGTATGATTGGTATTCGGGGTCCAATCTAGAATAAAATCAATCTTTTTCAAATCGCTTGACGATTGCTTGACAGAATTTTGACAAGCACTCAAGAAAACAAATCCCAATATTATTGAGAAAAATAAACCTATTGACTTTTTCATTAGCTATACCTCTTTTACATTTTTGTCAATTTAATTTTTACACCATTTACAAGTTTGTCAATCCTTTTTCCATTTTAGAATGTTTTTTTCTAATTGGTCAACGAGAAACATACCGAGTAAACTAATAGCAGAAATCAATACAATGATCGCAAACATCGTATCATACTGAAATAACTTCTTCGACTGGATCATATAGACCCCCAATCCATCAAAACCTCCTAACCATTCTGAAACTACCGTACTGATAAAAGCATAGGAAACGCTCACACGTAAGCCTGCAAAAAAATAAGGAAGCGCTGCAGGAATTTTATAATGGACTAAGGTCTGAAAGCGATTGGCTTGCATAATCTGAAACAATCTCAGAATATCTTGATCGCAATGCCGAAAACCATCTAACAGACTGACTACGATGGGAAATACCACCGTAATAATGATCAAAACCAGTTTTGGAAGCATACCATAACCAAACCAAAGAACCAGGATAGGGGCCAAGGCAATCGTCGGAATGGTTTGAATAACAACCATAAAAGGATAGACCAGATCATTCACCCATTGAAAACTATCCATGAGAATCGCAAAGCCAGCAGCAAGAAGAACCCCTATAACAAGTCCGATCAAGGCCACTTGAAGGGTAGACAAACTGTGATGAATCAGGAGAGCTCGATCTCGTACAAAGGCATTCCCAATTTCAAGTGGCGTTGGTAATACAAATTTGGGGAGGATATTTAAAAATCCTGCTAACTGCCATAAGACAAGAAGACTGCTAAAACCTGCAAATCCTATCAATTGTTTTGAATATCTTTTTACAAGAGACATCGTAACCTCCTTTCTCACAAATAAAAAACGCCTCCAAAATGGGAGACGGATTGCACAAGGTCACTCATAACGAAAAATACATTTCATTTGTTTCCTACGCTGGCATTACCCAGATCAGGTGCGGTCGAAGCTTACACTTCCTCTCAGACTGTACACAGACTCCCATATGTATTTATTATAATAACTAATTTAAACGATAAAAGCAAGAAATTAATCCAAATAACGAATTAAATTTTTCTCTGTTAAAATATCTGAATAGGTGTAAGACTCCACGTAGGTATTAGCTGGTTCACCTGGTAGGCTATTGTCATTCGTATACTCAATGATAAATAAAGAAGGATAGACCTCAATCAAGCGTCCGAATTTATTCTTTTGACGTTTCCGTCCATTTTCAAGCGTCATTTCAACCACTTGTCCTTCATGGGCCTTGATTTCTTCTTTAATTTTTTTCATTTTTGCAACATCTGTAAATGCATCACTCATCTTATTGATCCTCTCTCTTTGAAATACTTGAGAATTTATTGTATTCCTTTTGGAATATTAATTCGACTGTCCCACGCGCACCTGAACGGTTTTTCTCGATAATCACTTCAACCGTATTATTGGGCATTCCATCTTCTTCCTCTTCACCAGCTCGATCATAATAATCATCACGGTACAAGAAAGCAACAATATCCGCATCCTGCTCAATCGATCCAGATTCACGAATATCAGAAAGAACAGGACGTTTGTCTTGGCGCTGTTCCACACCACGTGATAACTGACTCAAAGCAATAACGGGAACTTTTAGTTCCTTAGCCAAAATCTTTAACTGACGAGAAATTTCTGAAACTTCCTGTTGACGGTTTTCTCTTCCAGTCCCTGTAATCAGCTGCAGGTAGTCAATCAGAATAAGACCAAGATTCCCTGTTTCCTGCGCTAATTTTCTTGCTCTCGAACGAATCTCAGTGATCCGAATTCCTGGAGTATCATCGATGTAAATACTCGCATTGGCCAAATTCCCTTGAGCAATGGCATATTTTCGCCACTCTTCATCCGTCAATTGACCTGTACGAATCGAATGGGATTCAATCAAGCCTTCAGCTGCTAACATCCGGTCAACCAAACTTTCAGCACCCATTTCTAATGAGAAAATAGCCACTGTCTTATCCAACTTTGTACCGATATTTTGAGCAATATTGAGAGCAAAGGCTGTTTTCCCTACTGCAGGACGAGCCGCTAAAATAATCAACTCTTCCTCATGTAGCCCCGTCGTCATATGGTCCAAATCGCGATAGCCTGTCGCAATACCCGTAATATCAGAGGTTTGAAGCGAGCGGGCTTCTAAGCTACCAAAATTTATATTCAAGATGTCTCGAATATTTTTAAATCCACTACGATTTGCGTTTTCACTAACATCAATCAGAGCTTTTTCAGCACCCGCAATGATTTCATCTGAAGGACTTGCACCATCATAAGCTTGATTAATACTTTCCGTTAATCGAGAGATCAACCGACGTAAGACAGCTTTTTCGGCAACAATCTTCGCGTAATACTCTGCGTTAGCTGAAGTTGGTACCGAATTAATGACTTCTACCAAATAGGAGAGACCGCCAATATTTTGGAGATCCCCCTGACTATCTAAAATATTTCGAACAGTCGTCGCATCAATCGCATCCCCGCGGTCAGCTAGATCGATCATGGCTTTAAAAATCAAGCGGTGCGAGTACTTAAAGAAATCGCCAGGCTCGATATATTCACGAACAAAGACCAATTTCCCCTCATCAATAAAGATGGCTCCCAACACTGATTGCTCCGCTTGGATATCCTGAGGTTGTGTTCGTAATTCCTCTATCTCAGCCATAAAAAAACCTTTCTATCGATCGTGTTTACCCTTCGTTTACACGAATATTAATCACACCTGTAACATCTTGATAAATTTTTACAGGGACGTCAATCAAACCTGTTGAACGAATTGGAGAGGAAACTTGGATATGACGTTTATCAATTTTAATGCCAAATTGTTTCTCAAGCTCTTCTGCAATCTTTTTATTGGTAATAGAGCCGAAAGTACGGCCATCTGGCCCAATTTTTTCAGTGAATTGAACAACAGTTGCTTCTTCTTCTAATTTTGCTTTAATCTTTTGCGCTTCCGCTAACAATTCAGCATGCGCTTTTTCTTCTGACTTTTGCTTTCCACGAAGTTCACCGATTGCTTGGGCATTGGCTTCTTTCGCAAGATTTTTCTTGATCAAAAAGTTTTGTGCATAACCAGTAGGTACTTCTTTAATTTCGCCTTTTTTACCTTTACCTTTTACATCCGCTAAGAAAATAACTTTCATTCTACATTCTCCTTCTCAATAGTTACTTCGTTTTCAATAGTCTCAATCAGTTGTTGACGAATACTCATCAAATCTTGACCCTCAATTTGAGAGGCTGCCGAATTGAAATGACCTCCTCCGCCAAGCTGTTCCATGATACGCTGTACATTGACTTTGCTTCGACTTCGTGCAGAAATCGAGACAGTCCCACTTTGATTACAAGCAATGACAAAGGTTGCTTCCACCTCAGACATGGCTAGCATACTATCAGCTGCTTTACTAATAGTTACTGAATCATAGGCTTTAGTCGTATTGGCACAAGCTACGATGATATGTGGCAAAATCTTTTCACCAGTCAAGATCAGTTCGTTCACTTCGCGGTACTCATCAAACTGAATCGCAGAGATCTCCTGGATGGTTACACTATCACTACCTCTTGAACGAAGGTAACTCGCCACATCAAAGGTCCGACTCGTAACACGTGCGGAGAAGTTCTTAGTATCTAGCATAATCCCAGCCATCAAGACACTAGCTTGAATCTTCGTTAACCGATTTTTCTTCGACTTCTGGAACTGAATAAGTTCACTAACCAATTCGCTCGCACTACTTGCTCCACTTTCAATATAGGTGATCAGAACATTTTCAGGGAAATCATCATCCCGACGGTGATGGTCAATGACAATAATCTGTTGAAATTCCTGATAAAACTCTTTTGAAAGAGTCAAGGCTGTCTTAGAATGGTCAACCATAATTAACAAAGAGCGATCCGTCACCATTTGCATGGCTTCCTCTAGGGGAAGGATTTTCGTCACCTGCTCTTCTTCTAGTTTCGCAATTGCTCTTGAAATATCACTAGCCATTGCATGTGGGTCATAGACCACATAAGAGGAAGCCAAAATATTGCTAGAGAAAAACTGCATTCCCACAGACGCTCCTAAAGCGTCCATATCCAAGTTTCTATGCCCAACAATGAAAACTTGATCAACGGATTTAATCTTATCCGAAATAGCTGTCATCATAGCGCGTGTGCGAGTCCGAGTCCGCTTCACAGCCGAAGCTGTTCCACCACCAAAGAAAATAGGGTTTTTCTGTTCATCGTTTTCTTTGACTACTGCTTGATCCCCACCACGAACTTCCGCAAGGTTTAGGTTCAAGAGAGCCACTTTACCAATCTCATCATGCTCCCCGTCACCATACGAGAATCCCATACTTAAGGTAATAGGTAGCTCACGATTTTTAGCTTCTTCACGGAATTGATCGATGACAGAAAATTTTGATTCCATCAACTGTTCTAAGACCGTGTAGTCTGTAAACAAATAGAAACGATCCATCCCCACACGTCTGTAAAACATATGGTAATGAGCTGTAAACTCTTCTACAAAGTTGGCAATAAAACTATTGATATTGCTAATATCAGAGTCTGAAATGACATCTTCTAGATCATCATAGTTATCAACAGAAATAATACCGATAACGGGACGAGTTGTCACCAATCCCACAGTTGCTTCATACTCACTTGAAACATCAAAAAAGTAAACAACACTAGACGTCTGATCAAAGTAAACAGAATATTTCTTATCGGCTACAGTGACATAATGACCTTTATCCTCAAACAGAGTATTGAGTAACTTTTTCAAGGATTCAACATCAAAGTCTCCATCATCTGTTGAAAAAATCAATTCAGCATAAGGGTTGAACCACTCTACTTCATTTGATTCTTCATTAATCTTGATAACTCCAACAGGCATTTTATCAAGGAGGGATGCTAATCCGCTTTCTGCCTGATGGTTAACATATTGTATTTGTTCTAATTCATCTAACTCTGAAATTTGTAACTGGTATTCAAATAAAGCAATCAATCCAGCTAAGACTAAAAAAATTGCAATGAGAGTTACATAGCCTTTGCCAAAGATTCTTAAAAAAATTGCTAAAATTGCAAATGAAATAAAACCAATTAACACATAATGGATGAACGATAAACGAAATTTTTTCATCATAAACCTCTTCTCGGAATTATACCATAAATAGAGGCAAAAAGCGAGGTTTCTCTCTATATTACAGAGAAGATCGACCTGTAAAAGCTCTTCCTCGGCTTCACTACTTTGTAAACAAGGTTTACAACTGTGTAAATAGTAACAACAGATTTCAATCCATAAAATTGAGGCTGAAACATCATCTCAGCCCCATTTGATCAGTGGTTTGCTTTGTTTTTGGAGATACTACGAGATTTACCTTCCAAGTAAACCATTAAAATAGAGATATCCGCTGGATTGACACCTGAGATACGACTTGCTTGACCAATCGTTTCTGGATTAATTAATTTAAATTTTTGACGCGCTTCGGTTGCAATAGAGTCAATATCATCCCAGTCAATATTCGCAGGAATTCGTTTTTCTTCCATACGCTTCATTTTTTCGACTTGGTCCATTGCTTTTGAGATATAGCCTTCGTATTTAATTTCAGTTTCAATCAATTCAATGATTTTATCATCCAGTTCTTCAGCTGCAGGACCGATAAATTCTACCACATCTTGGTAAGAGACTTCTGGTCGTCTCAAGAATTCTTTAGCAGTGACAGCATCTGTCAATGGTTTAAAGCCCATTGCAGCAACCTTCTCATTGGTTTCCTTTACAGGCTTTAACTTAATGCTATCCAAACGCTTCATCTCGTTTTCAAACTGATACTTCTTGGTTTCGAAACGTTGCCAACGTTCATCATCTACCAATCCAATTGCTCGTCCCATTTCTGTCAAGCGCATATCTGCATTATCATGACGCAAAATCAAACGGTATTCTGCACGACTTGTTAACAAACGATACGGTTCGATCGTTCCCTTTGTTACCAAATCATCGATCATGACCCCAATATAACCATCACTGCGTTTCAAAATGAGTTCTGGTTTTCCTTGGATTTTTAGAGCCGCATTGATCCCTGCAATAATTCCTTGACCAGCAGCTTCCTCATAGCCAGACGTTCCATTGGTTTGGCCAGCTGTAAAGAGACCTGAAATTTTCTTGGTTTCTAAAGTTGCGCGCAATTGATGAGGCAAAACCATATCATACTCAATCGCATAACCCGTTCGCATCATTTCTGCCTTCTCAAGCCCCTTAATAGAATGGACGAGATCCCGTTGAACATCCTCTGGTAAACTCGTTGACAGCCCTTGAACATAGACTTCTTCTGTATTTCGTCCCTCAGGTTCTAAGAATAGTTGATGACGCTCTTTGTCAGCAAAACGGACAATTTTATCCTCAATGGATGGACAATAGCGAGGACCTACTCCCTTTACAACCCCTGTAAACATAGGTGCCCGGTGTAAATTATTCTGGATAATTTCATGGCTATGCCCATTCGTATAAGTCAACCAACAAGGAACCTGATCCTTTACATAATCTTCATCACGCGATGTATAAGAAAAATGATTTGGAGCTTCATCTCCAGGTTGAATTTCCGTTTCGTCATAATTAATTGACGATGCCTTTACACGAGGTGGTGTCCCTGTTTTGAAACGTCCAATTTCTAATCCTAGTTGTTTGAGATTATCGGCCAAATTGATAGAAGCTAGACTATGATTAGGTCCTGACGAATACTTGAGATCTCCAATGATAATTTCTCCGCGCAAAGCTGTCCCAGTAGTGACAATAACAGCCTTTGCCCCATACTCTTGGTGAGTGGCAGTCCTTACACCAACAACCTTACCATTCTCCACCAAAATCTCATCAATCATAGTTTGGCGAAGAGTTAAATTTTCTTGGTTTTCAACCGTTTTCCGCATTTCTTTTGAGTAAAGTTCTTTATCTGCTTGAGCCCGAAGTGCACGAACCGCAGGACCTTTACCAGTATTGAGCATTTTCATTTGGATGTAGGTCTTGTCGATATTCTTCGCCATTTCTCCACCGAGGGCATCGACTTCACGCACGACAATCCCCTTAGCAGAACCACCAATAGAGGGATTACAAGGCATAAAAGCCAGCATTTCAATGTTAATAGTCGCAAGTAAGACCTTACAACCCATACGACTAGCAGCTAGAGAGGCTTCTACTCCCGCATGCCCCGCACCGATTACAATGATATCGTATTCTTCTATAAAGTTATTATTCATTCTATTTCTCCTATTTCTCAAGATGGATGTGTCGTAATTTTCCGTCCCAGTCTGGTAGGGCTGATTTTAAAAAAGCCGGTTTCAGGTCAACAGTATGTAATTCATCTAAAGCAATCCAACGGCAAGGTAATTGCTTTGTATCTTCCTGCATGACCAAAGGTGCATCTTCCAGCAAGTCCACAAAATAATGAAATTCAATGTTATGGTAGTGGATTCCAGCTTGTTCAAAGTGATTTTCAACCACGAAAGCTAGTGGACCTGCTTTAGATGTAACACCAAGTTCCTCTTTTACTTCCCGAACTACAGCATCTTCTGTAGTTTCATTGACTTGAATAGCACCTCCGATTGTATAACAGCCGTCCTCATCTTCTATGACGAACAAGCGATTATCTTTTACAATCAAAGCAGTCGCTCTCACACCAAAAACAGTAGAACCTATTTTCGTCCGAAAATCCTGTTGCCTCATTTTACTTCCTTTCGAAATCACACAAAAATAGTCAAAACTCTGAGAAGTGCAGGACAAAAAAGCCTACAACATCCATGAGCTTTGACCATCATTTCTATTGCTTTTATCATTGTAGCAAATTGAGAAAATTTGTCAATTTAAATATACTAAGACTGACGGATTGCTTCAAAAACTCCTTTGTCAATCTCAACTGGATCAGAGAATGCATCTAGAACAATCCCTCTCACTGGAAACTTTCCTATCCTTTCTGCAGTAAATAAACAGTCCGTAAAAGGTAATTGCAGCCAAGAAAAACGATCGTAATAATCTTTAGGAATATCCTGTTCCGTCAAGAAACAAGGATAAAAGTAGTCGTCTCCCTTTCGTAGAATATCCGGTTTTAGACGAATACCTTCTTGTTCGTCACTCCCATCCATTAAAGAAGCATTAAAGGGAACCCAAACTTTAGATTTCTTCAATTCCTTGAACAAAGCTTCAATTGACTCCGTCGTTTTTTCCCTCAAATATTGTTTCTTATAATCAGAGATAGTCTTTGTGTTCTCTATTTTTTTCTTAAAGAACTGAAACACTTTCGTTCCTCCTAGAAAATTCTAAATATACTGACAAACTTTTCCATCTCGATAAGCATTATCAATCAAGCCACCGCCTAGACACTCTTCACCGTCGTAAAAAACAACAGCTTGTCCTGGTGTAATGGCTCGTTGAGGTTCTGCAAAAACCACTTCTGCCTTGTCACCTTTAACGTGTACAGTTACCTTAGAATCTGGTTGACGATAGCGGAACTTAGCTGTACACTCTAATGTAAACTCTTCTGGCATATCTCGTGTAAAGTGAACTTGACTAGCCTGTAAACTTGTTGACATCAATGCTTCATGGTAGAAGCCTTGACCGACATAAAGAATATTTTGACTGAGGTCTTTCCCAACTACAAACCATGGAGCATTGTCTCCACCTTGTTGGCCACCAATTCCAAGTCCACCCCGTTGACCGATTGTGTAATACATCAAACCAGCATGTTCACCCATATCTCGTCCATCGATGGTCATCATTCGACCTGGTTGGGCAGGAAGGTAGTTCCCTAGAAATTCTTTGAAATTCTTTTCTCCGATAAAGCAAATTCCAGTTGAGTCTTTCTTTTTAGCTGTTGCCAATCCAGCTTCTTCAGCTAGACGGCGAACCTCAGGCTTTTCCAAATGTCCCAATGGGAACATGGTTTTTTGAAGTTGTTCTTGTGACAGTTGGCTTAAGAAATAAGTTTGATCCTTCCCGTTGTCAACGCCACGTAACATATGGACAATGCCATCCTCATCACGCGCCACACGCGCATAGTGCCCTGTCGCTACATAATCTGCACCGAGTGTCATAGCATAATCTAAAAAGGCCTTAAATTTGATTTCCTTATTACACATGACATCCGGATTTGGTGTTCGACCAGCTCGGTATTCGGCAAGGAAATATTCAAAGACACGATCCCAGTATTCTTTCTCAAAGTTGACAGAATAGTAAGGAATGCCAATTTGGTCTGCAACCGCTGCTACATCTTTGTAATCTTCTGTAGCTGTACAGATGCCATTTTCGTCTGTGTCGTCCCAGTTTTTCATGAAGATACCGATGACATCGTAACCCTGTTGCTTTAATAATAAAGCTGTTACAGATGAATCCACACCACCACTCATACCAACAACAACACGTGTTTTCGAGTTATCACTCATAGATTTCTCCCATCTTTTCGTTTCTCACGATTGAAGGTCGTGGTTTGCTTCAACGATTGAAGGTCGTTTTGAGCAGTTACCATTTTAACACGCTTTATATTAGAAAACAAGCATCTTACTATTCTTTTTGTTGATCAGGATCGATGGGTTTACAAGTCTGTAAATTTAAAAAGAGTCCTATTCAAGAACTCTTTTTAAACGAATTTAATACCAGCCATTTGCCAACCAGAAATTTTTAGCTGCTGACCATGATCCATAACGGTTGACAACATATTGATTGGCTACTTTTTCTTGGTTTGCAGGTGATAAATCACCATTCAAATAAGTGATAGTCAATTGGTAACGGCCATAATATTGGCCATTTTGTGCTGTATAGCTACCACTTGACTCTTTTTGGGCAATCCATTCCTTAGCAGCTGCATCTTCCGCACTCAAGCCATCTGAAGCAGAGACAGTAGTTGTTGCTTGTGTAGTATCAGTTTTACTAGCAGGAGCTTGCTCCGTGGTTTTCTGCGTTGTATTTGCATCTTCAATCTCAAGAACTTGACCAACTGAGATGAGATTCACGTTACTAATCTTATTTTTCTTAGCAATCGCATCAACCGTTGTGTTCTTCTCTTTAGCAATAGCTGATAAAGTATCACCTGATTTTACAGTATAAGAATCTGCATTCGCTACAATTGGAAGGAAAAGTCCTGCAAGTAAACTAAGTCCAATAATTCGTTTCATCATTTGTTTTTTATTCATTATTATGTACTCCTTTATTGGTATACCTCTATACTACACAAGAAATATTTCATATTTATTGAAATAATGTGTCAAATATTTCAGTCAGATGTTAGAAATACTAAAAATCCAGGATAATATAAATGCTTTAAGCCCCCTTTAAGATTTCTCAGATATTTCGGGAAAAATAGAAGAAATCATCAGCCATATCTGATATAATGAAGTAAAGTGATCACAAAGGAGCAGAGCATGAACTCTTTAAAATTCCAATCAGTTTTTGATATTATTGGACCTGTGATGATCGGCCCATCCAGTAGTCACACTGCAGGTGCTGTTCGAATTGGTAAAATTGTTTCTTCTATCTTTGGAGAGGAACCAAAAGAAGTTGAGTTCCAATTATTTAATTCCTTCGCCAAAACCTATCGTGGTCATGGAACAGATTTAGCCTTAGTAGCGGGCATCTTAGGAATGGACACAGATGATCCTAGAATCCCAGATAGTCTAAAAATTGCACATGAACGAGGCATTCGGATTGTTTGGTCTATTCAAAAAGAAAGCAATGCTCCTCACCCAAATACAACGACTATTACTGTTAAAAATGATCATAAAACGATTTCTGTCACTGGAATCTCAATTGGTGGTGGGAACATACAGGTTACTGAGTTAAATGGCTTTGCCATCTCGCTAAATATGAATACTCCAACCATTATCATTGTTCACCAGGACGTCCCTGGAATGATCGCTCATGTGACAGAAGCTCTTTCTCGCTATGATATTAACATTGCACAAATGAATGTAACACGGGAAAAAGCTGGAGAAAAAGCGATTATGATTATAGAAGTTGACTCAAGAAGTTGTGAAGCAGCGATCGAAGATATCCGTAAAATTCCTCATCTTCATAATGTCAACTTTTTCAAATAAGGAGTTCATATGTTTTATTCAATTGTAGACCTCGTAGAACAAGCAAGCACGCAATACGAAGGAAACGTCGCAGAGTTAATGATTGCAACTGAATTTGAACTAACTGGTCGTGAACGAGAAGAAGTCCTACGATTAATGACCCGTAATTTAGAAGTGATGATTGATTCTGTAAAGTTAGGGTTAAATGAAAACCACTCTCGTAGTGGGTTAACCGGTGGGGATGCCGCAAAATTAGATCGCTATATCAAATCAGGAAAAACGTTATCTGACTTGACCGTCCTAACCGCAGCGAAGAATGCTATTGCTGTCAACGAACACAATGCTAAGATGGGACTGGTCTGCGCAACACCCACTGCAGGATCTGCTGGCTGCCTCCCCGCAGTTCTCACTGCAGCAACTCAAAAATTAGGGTTAAACCGTCAGCAACAATTAGATTTTCTACTGACAGCTGGAGCTTTTGGTTTAGTGATCGCAAATAATGCTTCTATTTCAGGTGCAGAAGGTGGTTGTCAAGCAGAAGTTGGTTCTGCTTCAGCTATGAGTGCAGCAGCATTGACACTAGCTGCTGGGGGAACTCCTTATCAAGCGAGTCAAGCAGTCTGTTTTGTCATCAAAAACATGCTTGGGCTCATTTGTGATCCAGTAGCAGGACTCGTGGAAGTTCCATGTGTTAAACGGAACGCAATGGGAGCTAGCTATGCCTTCATTGCTGCTGATATGGCCTTAGCAGGTATTGAATCAAAAATACCTGTTGATGAAGTGATTGACGCCATGTACCAAGTTGGATCTAGTCTTCCGACTGCCTTTAGAGAAACAGCTGAAGGAGGATTGGCAGCAACACCAACCGGACGTAGATTACAAAAAGAGATATTTGGAGAATAACATGCAAGCCTTATTTTTTGATTTAGATGGAACATTAGTTGACAGTTCCAAGGGAATTACAGAGAGCTTTCAACATACATTCGATACTTTGAAGGTTCCTCAACCCGATCTCAAAACTATCCGTAGTTTTATGGGACCACCTTTGATTTCTAGTTTTGAAGCTACCCTTCCTGAAACTTTGGTAGATCAAGCAGTGATGATCTATCGCCAGTATTATCATGAAAAAGGTCAATACAAATCAACTCTGTTTCCTCAGATAGTAGAAGCTTTGAAAGCATTACAAGACGAAAACATTCCTCTTTATGTAACTACTTCAAAACATGAACCAGTTGCTTTACAGATGTGTCAAGATTTAGGTATCGATAAATACTTTAAAGGAATTTATGGATCAAATTCAGATCGTATCCACAAAGCCGATGTCATTCGATACGCCTTGTCAAGCAATGACCTTCCAAAAGAGGAGACAGTGATTATTGGAGACACAAAATTTGACCTCATTGGAGGTCAAACAGTTGGCATAAAAACCATGGCCGTCACTTGGGGATTTGGAGATCTTGAAGAGCTACTTCTTTACTCACCAGATTTTATTTGTCACTCTCCACTTGACATTCTTGAGACATTAAAAAAATAGGTTTACAAGTTGTAAACCTATTTTTTTAATAACCCCAAGCTGATAAACCTTGTGAGCTATATGCATTGTATGCAGCCTGGATTTGATCATCAACTGTTGCAGTTGAACCCCAACCTGGCATTGTTTGGAACAAACCACTGGCACCAGAAGCATTTGCTGCATTTACTTGACCATTTGATTCACGGGCAATAATTGCTTCCCAAGTAGAAGCAGGTACACCAGTCATTTCAGCCATACGAGCAGCTGCATAAGATCCTTGTTCTCCAGCAGTATTCCCATTTGATAGAACAATTCCACCATTTGTTGATTGTGCAGAAGTCACTGCAGCATTTGCTGCATAAGTTGTTTGTTTTTGAGCAGTTTGTGCAGTTGCTGTAGTTGCACTTTCAGCAGGTTTTGCTTGCTCTTGTGGAGCAACTTTATCAATCATAGATTTTGAACGCTCACCTAACTCAATAATTTGTCCTGCATAGATCAAATCTTCATTGGTCAGATTGTTAGATGCAATAATATTTTCTACTGAAGTGTTATTTTCTAGTGCAATTTTTGATAGAGTATCTCCAGACTTCACTTCGTAAGTTTCAGCATTCACTGTAGCAATACCAGAAATGAAAAGTGATGCTGCTGAAAGTAGGGAAGTGACTGTCCATTGGAACTTTTTACTGTTCATGAATTCTATTCTCCTTTCGAACATAATTCTATCATACACACAAAATGTTACAGTTTATTGTAGAATATATTACAAATGTTACAAGAATATGTGAATTTAATGTAAAAAGCGCTTTGTATAGCGCTTTTTCCTTATTTTTGAACCAATACAACTAGCTCTATCCATTTTTTAGATAAAAAACTATCAACATGAGGCACAGAATAACGAGCAATGCCAGGGTATCTTTTACTCCCCACTGCAGAGTCCGATAGCGTGTTCGTCCTTCACCGCCTTTGTACCCTCTCGCTTCCATCGCAATTGCTAATGCATCTGCGCGTTTAAAACTTGAGGCAAACAAAGGAATGAGAATCGGAATGAAGGAACGGATCCTTTTTAATAGATTTCCTTCACCAAAATCAACACCACGCGCCCTTTGCGCATTCATGATTCGATTCGTATCATCCACTAAAGTTGGAACAAAGCGCAAACTCATAGATAGCATTAACCCAATCTCATGTGCTGGAACTTTAATAATTTTTAGTGGTGTGAGGATCTTTTCAACAGCATCTGCTAAACTCAATGGTGTCGTCGTCACGGTTAAAATCGTCGAATAAAAAATGATTAAAATAAATCTACAAAATATGATGGCGGCTTGCATCAATCCTTGGTCGGTTAATTTAAAAAACCACCATTGATACAAAATAGTTCCTTGAGAGGTCGCAAATAATTGAAAAATAGTTGTAAAAGCAATGATAAAAATCATTGATTTTAAGCCTTTAATATAAAAACTAACCGAAATCCTCGTTAGATACATTAAAACAAAAATAAAACCAAAGAGAAGAACATTTGTCTGGAGATTATTTGCCCAAAACAGAAGAAATATGAATAAAAACATTGAGAGCAACTTCCCACGAGGATCTAGTTGGTGGATAATGGAGTTTCCAGGAATATACCTTCCTAAAATCATATTATTCATGAAGTAACAGCTCCTTTAGTTCCTCAATTTTGATTGGTAGTCTGTCCAGAGGAAGTCCTCTTCGTTTCAATTGAAGCGCAAAATTCGTAATTTGAGGGACTCCTAATTGAAGTTTTTGTAAATACTCAACCTGTTGAAACACTTCCCTTGGGGATCCGTTTAGGACAAGTTTTCCCGCTTCTAAAGCAAATACGGTATCAGCAAAATTTGCTACATCATCCATCGTATGAGTTACCAGAACTAGGGTCATCCCATTTTTATGTAATGTCTCAAACAGCGCCATCAATTCCTTTCTTCCAGCAGGATCTAGCCCTGCTGTCGGCTCGTCCAATACTAAAATCTCTGGTTCGATAGCTAAAATACCCGCGATCGCAACCCGTCTCATCTGTCCACCAGATAGTTCAAATGGACTTTTATCATAGATAGACTCTTCTAAACCAACGATCGCTAATTTTTCTTTGGCTATTTCCTCCGCTTTATCCTTAGGTACCCCAAAATTTTGTGGTCCAAAGGCTACATCAGCTAGAACAGTTTCCGCAAATAGCTGACTTTCTGGAAATTGAAAAACTAAACCGACTTTTTTTCTCAGGTACTTCATTTCTTTTGGCTCAGAATGATTATCTAAAACAAAATCTTCAAATTGAATCGTTCCTTTAGTCGGACGCAGTAAACCATTTAGTAATTGCAACAAAGTAGACTTGCCACTACCAGTATGCCCGATAATGGCTGTATAAGATCCATCTTTTATTTCCAAACTAATATCAGAAAGCGCCTGCCCTTCAAAAGGACTTCCCTCTTGATAAGTATAATAGACATTCTTTAAAGAGATTCCCATAGTTGGTCTAATAACTCACTTTCTGTTAGATAGTCCTGCTTTAGCGGAAAATGCGAGCTGAGAGATTCTTGGACCTGCTTACTAAAAGGCTTATCTAATCCAATCTCATTGAGGTCATTTCTTGAAAACAATTCCCGCGGCGTCATAGAAGACTCTAGTTTTCCCTTTTGAAACACGAGTGTTCGATCACTTAAGGCAATTTCGGTTAAATCATGGGTAATGGAGATAATTGTTAATTGAAATTTTTTTTGAAGTTCTCTCATTACCGCCATTAGATCCTCTCTACCTTCTGGATCTAACATACTAGTTGCTTCATCAAGGATAATAATAGTTGGTCTCAAGGCGATAATACCTGCTATAGCCACCCGTTGCTTTTGACCACCTGACAAACGAGATGGTTCGCGATCTTTAAACTCCAGCATACCAACTTGCTCAATAGCCTTCTCCACACGTTGAAGCATTTCTTCCCGTGGAATTCCTTGATTTTCTAAACCAAAGGCAACATCATCTTCTACTGTCGCACCAACAAATTGGTTATCAGGATTCTGAAATACAATCCCAATTTTACTACGGATTTCCCATATAGTTTCACGAGTCAGTTGTTTTCCATCAACGTAAATCTCACCAGACTCAGCTTCCAAAAGACCATCAATCAGACGTACAACTGTAGATTTCCCACTACCATTGTGTCCAACAATTGAAAGCCACTCTCCTTGTTTCACGTGAAACGAAACCGTGTCAATTTGATACTCTTCTACTGTTTTATCGTATCGAAAGGATACATTTTTTAGCTCAATCATCTGTTTCATTTATTTAAATGTGTCTTTAAAGAGATAGCTACTTCCCTTAAAGTAGTCGTAACCAGAATAAATTGTGAAAATCAATGCAATATAAAGCAACACTTGCCCTGGAAGAGTCCAATGGCAAAGCAAAAAGATAATGGCAAACATTTGGCTAAAGGTTTTAATTTTTCCAGGCATAGCTGCAGCAAGAACTGTACCACCTGTCTCAACAAGTAGAAGACGCAAACCAGTAACAGCTAACTCACGACAAATGATAACGGCTGCAATCCAAGCAGGAACCATTTTTAATTCAATCATCATGATAAAGGCTGACATGACCAATAATTTATCTGCCATCGGATCGGCAAATTTACCAAAATTACTAACTACATTCCATTTTCGTGCAAGAAAGCCATCTAAATAATCTGTAATACTAGCAATCGCAAAAATAACTGCCGCTACAATATGTCCTAAGTAAGAATGACTTAAACTTAAAATAGCAATAAAAATAGGAATCATCACAACCCGAATTAATGTCAATGCATTAGGAATATTTTCTTTTTTCATACTTCCTCCAAAAAATAAACTATCTTTACATCTATTTTACAGATGCTGTAAACTCATAAAAATATACGATATAAATCACAAAACCAAGAATGACAAAACTAACTAGTAGATAATACAGGATTGGTAACCAGCTCGCTTTCTGTCTTAATTTTCTTGAATGAAGCTCTTCGTCATCTACAAGTATCTCTTCATCAAATAACAATTCTTTTCCTTCACGAAAAGCTGTCAATAGGATGGACTCATCTAATCCCAAAGCCCATGCTAATTTTTTAAGATAGATCTGAGCGTAAAAGGGACTCGGTAATAGATCAAACTCATCGTTTTCCAACGCTTCTATATAAGGAATTTCAATAGCTGTCTTATTTGACACATCCTGTAAACTTAAGTGTAAATTTACTCTTGACAGTCTTAACACTTGACCAATCGTTCTCTTCTTCATGTTTCCCCTTCTTGATACATTGTTTACTACTTTTGAAAAATCATATAGTCAACCATCTCAGCCCGTTCGATGAACTGACGCCCTAATTTGATGATATCTTGTAAACTAATACCTTGTAAAATCTTTGGAAGATCATAAGAAGTGCTACCGTCTGAAAAATATTCAAACTGAGTGGCACTATACTCAAGCGAATTTAAACCTTGTAAGAAATCACCAAACATTTCGCTTTTAATCGTATCCAAATGTTCCTGATTGACATCTGGATCCTTCTCAAATTGTTTGATTGCTGACCTAAATTGATGAGATAAGGACACCGGTTCTTGAGTATCCATTGTCAAAATAACGAAATGAAATAATTCCTCAACCTCGACTTCAAGTGTCAATGAGTTGTCAATCTTCCCAGCTTCATATAAACTTTGAAACCGTTGCGAAGTCCAACCAAACATCATCGAAAATAGTAATTTCAACATCAATTTATAACGAAATTTTTCCTCTTTCTTAATGATATCATTTCCTCGAATTCCAATTGCCAACTTCGGAGTAGCAACTTCCATTCTACAAAATTGATTCAATCTTACTTCATTTTTTTCTACAGGAAAACGTTCTAACTCCACAGATGGATGAGGAGGAACTAGATCATATTTCTTTACTACTTGCAATACTTCATCAACATCAAAGTTTCCGATCACTAATAAGTGCATTTGAGAGGGATGATAGAATAGATCAAAGTTTTCACGGAGATTATCTATTGTAATGTTGGAAATAGACTCCCTAGTCCCAGCAATATCATCTGCTAACGGTGTTCCAGGATATAAATTTTCTAAAGCACCAAAAAATAATCGATAGTCTGGACTATCTTGATACATTCCAATTTCTTGTTGAATGATTTCTCTTTCCTTAGATACAGATTTTTCTGTAAAGGAAGCCTTTGAAACCATCTCCAATAACAATTGAATATTCTCAGGGACTTTTGAAGTTGTTGAGAAAAGATAACTTGTCTTTGTAAAGCTTGTAAAGGCATTACTTTCCGATCCTAAATGAACGAATTTTTTTAAATAATCTTGACCATTTTCATCTTCAAATACTTTGTGTTCTAGGAAATGAGCAATTCCTGCAGGATATTGCCTTTCATCACCATTCACTAGAATTCGTGTATCCACTGAGCCAAACTTAGTTGTGATTATTCCATAGGTTTCATAATAATCTTCTTTGGGAATTAAATGAATAGTCAACCCATTTGACAAGCGTGTAAAGTAAACTTGCTCACCAACTGATTCATAATATTTTTCTTTAATTTTCAATCTTTACACTACTTTCCTTCCATAAAATAAACAGACTGTAAATTAATTGTTTTTGCCACTTCAATAATTTCTTCTCTACTAACCTTATCGATGGACTCTAACCACTCTTCTAAAGAAAGGACTTTCTTTCCTAGGATCGTTTTCAGATATTCCCTTTCAATCAAGGTATTTTGCCGATCCTGTGCTAATAAGGTCGTATTCACCAACATTTCTTTTGTCAATTGAAGCTCTGACTCTGTAAACTTGCCTCGTTTTAAATCATTCAACTGTCGCATAATCAAGGTCATTACTTTCGTACGAGATTCCTTATCAATACCTGCAAAAACTCTCATGAAGCCTGTAAAAATATCAAAATGGCTTGAGATAGTATAAGCAAGGCCTTCTTTCTCACGTATTATTTGAAAAAGTCTCGAATGCGAGAAAGCTCCCAGCATCCCATTTAATACAACTAGAGGGATATGGAGAGATTCTCCATACTGGGTAGAAAAATGATAACCTAATTCTAAAATAGATTGTTGGTTTTGTTTTTGCTCTAACTTTTCTCTTACAACATTTGTAAAAGGTTGTTGATAGGTGACAGACAAATTGTTATCACGTGGCTTGAATTCAAACTGGTTCACTCGATCCACAATAGCGACCTCATTAAAATCGCCTATGAAAAAGAAGTCAATGTTATCTAATTGGAGCATCTGATGAAACTGTTCAAGAGAACTTTGAGCTGTCTCTTGTCTCGCTAAATCAACTTTCCCCAATCTTGACATCCCGATTGTTTCGTCTTCAAAAAATAGTTGATTCAATTGCCCATGTGCATAATAATAAGGCTCTTCAATTTCTGACTCCAAATCGGAAATCGTATTTTTCTTTTCAACGTCAAATGTATCACTGTCAAAGTGATCTTCTACTACCAAAGGTGAAAAGAAGATAGTTTCTATAATGTCCAAAACTTCATCAGTAAGAACATTTTTCTTGCTCAAAAAGTCATCGCGCACAAAGGAAATATTCAAATCAACATAATGAACACGTCCCCTCTTAGAGACTGAGGTTGACAATTCTACCCCGTATAGACTCGCTAATTTTTCACGGAATAATTGTGAAGTTGGATATTTTTGATTTGCAGTTTCCATCATACAGGCTACTAAAACACGCGCAGCCACGGTATTTTCATCTAATGGCGATGAAAAACGGACCTTAATTTTATTGGTTTTAAATTTTTTTGATTGAAGAAAGTGAAGATTCACGCCCTTTACTAATTCCATTTTCATCCTCGTTCTACTCAATAGTAACTTTCATTATAACACGAAATCACACTAAAATCCTAATTCAAACTGTGAAAAAGCTCCTCAAATCACTCAACATTCTCTACCCTAGAAAAACTAAAAATATGGTATAATAACACGCAAAGAGGTGAACTATGAATTACAAATTATTTGATGACTTTATTACATTACAAGCAATCTTAAAAGAACTCGGTATTATACAGAGTGGTGGTGCAATCAAAGCTTTTCTTCAAGAAAAAGAAGTCTTTGTTAATGGTGAATTAGAACAACGGAGAGGCCGTAAACTTCGTGTCAATGATCAAATTGACATTCCTGAACTGAGCATGACTATCACCATTCTTGAACCTTCTCAAGAAGAAATAGAAGAACATCTTAAAGAGAAGGAAGAAAAGGAACGTGTTGCTAAACTTGTCAAGCAACTCAATCAACAACAAAAGAAACAACCGACAAAGACTAACAAAAAAGAAAAAGCAATTCGCTTTCCTGGTATCTCGTAATGTGGTTAAAACAGTTATCCATTCAACATTTTCGTAATTATCAAGAACTAGAAGTCGAGTTTCATCCTGGATTAAATATTTTCCTAGGTCAAAATGCTCAAGGAAAGACCAATATTCTCGAATCAATTTATTTTCTAGCTTTAACCAGAAGTCATCGAACACGAAATGATAGAGATCTCATCTATTTTGAATCCACCGATTTTAAAGTTTCTGGTCAATTGCAAAGAGAAACTGGTCCCCTTCCATTAGAAATTTCCTTGACACCAAAAGGTTGGATAACTAAGGTAAATCATTTGAAACAAGCCAAATTATCGAACTATATTGGCCATATGAATGTTGTCTTGTTCGCACCCGAAGATTTGCAACTGATCAAAGGATCACCTGCAGGGCGTCGAAAGTTTATTGACATTGAATTAGGTCAGATGAAACCTCTCTACTTATCTGACTTATCTCAATACAACCATGTACTGAAACAAAGAAATAGTTATCTAAAAAATTCGGAAAAAATTGATGCTACATTTTTGGAGGTCTTAGATTCACAACTAGCTAGTTTTGGAAGTCGCGTCATCCATCATCGGCTTGAGTTTATTAAAAAATTAGAAGCTAAAGCAAAAGAAAAACATACTCGACTTTCTGACAACAAAGAAGACCTATCAATTCAATATCAGTCAACTGTTTTTTCTGAAGAAGGAAATGATATAGAAGAGCAGTTTCTCTCTATGTTGGAAAAAAACCGTCAGAAGGATATTTTTAGGAAAACAACAAGCATTGGGCCTCACAGGGATGATTTGGCATTTTTTATCAATAATATGAATGCTACCTTTGGTAGTCAGGGCCAGCATCGAAGTGTTGTTCTCTCTCTAAAATTAGCAGAAATTGAATTGATGGAAGAAATCACAAGAGAAAAGCCTATTTTATTACTTGACGATGTCATGAGCGAACTTGACAATTATCGTCAACTTCAACTACTTGAAACCATCTCTAATAATATTCAAACATTTATTACAACGACCACTCTCGATCATTTAAAAGACCTGCCTGAAGAGTTGAAAATTTTCACTGTTCAAGCCGGTCATATCAAAACAGCATCTTGACAGAATTGTCAAGATGCTGTTATTTTTGTTTACAAATGTGTAAATTTATTGTGCTGAGTAGTTAGGAGCCTCGTTTGTGATTTGCACATCATGAGGATGGCTTTCTTTCAATCCTGCACCACTCATTTCAACAAATTGTGCATGATCATGTAAATCTTGAATGGTTGCTGCACCAACATAACCCATACCTGAACGAATACCACCGATCATTTGGAATACCATATCTGCTACAGAACCTTTATAAGCAACACGTCCCTCAATTCCTTCAGGAACCAATTTATTGGCTTCATTGACAGATCCTTGGAAGTAACGGTCGCTAGAACCTTTCTTCATTGCTGCAATAGATCCCATACCACGGTATGTTTTAAATTTACGACCTTGGAAGATTTCTGTTTCACCTGGTGCTTCATCTGTACCTGCAAGCATTGAGCCAAGCATAACCGCGTTTCCACCAGCTGCTAGTGCTTTGACAATATCTCCTGAATACTTGATACCACCATCAGCAATGATCGTTTTTCCATATTCACGAGCTACAGCGGCTGCATCATAAATGGCAGTCACTTGAGGAACACCAACCCCTGCAACAACACGAGTTGTACATATTGATCCTGGACCAATTCCGACCTTAACTACGTCTACCCCTGCATCAAATAATGCACGAGCACCTTCAGCGGTTGCAATATTTCCTGCAATCAAGGTACGATCTGGGAAGTGAGCACGAATTTCTGCAATCTTACGAAGAACACCCGCAGAATGTCCATGAGCAGTATCGATGACAATAGCATCTGCACCAGCTTCAAAAAGAGCTTCTGCACGTTCAAAAGTATCTGAAGTAACCCCTACGGCACCAGCCACAAGCAAACGACCAAATTCATCCTTAGCCGCATTTGGAAACTCAATAACTTTTTCAATATCTTTGATTGTAATCAAGCCAGAAAGACGACCATTTTCATCTACCAATGGTAATTTTTCAATACGGTGCTCTTGTAGAATGCGTTCAGCTGTTTCCAAATCGGTTCCAACCGGTGCAGTTACCAAGTTTTCACTTGTCATATGATTTGAAATGGGTTGATTGTAATCAGAAATAAAACGCAAATCCCGGTTTGTAAGGATACCAACTAATTTACGATTTTCAAGTGTTTCAACAACAGGAACACCACTGATTCGGTATCGTCCCATCAACTCATCTGCTTCTGCAATTGTATGAGACGGAGTCAAATAGAACGGATCAATAATAACCCCATTTTCAGAACGTTTTACTTTGCGTACTTCATCTGCCTGTTGCTCAATTGACATGTTTTTATGGATAACACCAAGTCCACCAGCACGTGCCATAGCAATTGCCATTTGACTTTCAGTCACTGTGTCCATGGCAGCAGTAATGATTGGGATGTTCAAGCGTAAATTACTTGCTAATTGTGTACTTAAATCTGCATCATTAGGCAATACGTGACTTTCTGCTGGAATCAAAAGCACGTCATCGAATGTAAACCCTTTTTTTAAAAACTTTGTGTCCCAATTAGACATTAGCTGGATCCTCTTTTCTTTTTATTTGAGCAAGGCTCGAATTTTTATTGTTAATATCATACCATTCTATGGCAATTTGTCAATCATTTATTGGTAAATTATCAATGAACAGTAAGAAATGTTCGCTTTTAATGAAGTCGTTTTATTTTTTAAAATAGGTAATTCCCATCGCAGATTTTACTTCATCCAGTGTTTGAGCTGCTACATTTCGAGCGCGCTCACTTCCTTTTTCAAGAATAGAGTAGACCTCACCCATATCCTTTGCAAACTCAAGTCGTCTTTCACGAATTGGTCTTAATTCACGATCTAAAATTTCTAAAAGATATCGTTTGGTCTTTACATCACCAAGTCCACCACGTTGATAATGTTCTTTCATTTCTGCAATTTCAGCTGAATCTTCTGGACGGCCAAATACATCCAGGTAATGAAACACCATATTGCCTTCGATTTTTCCTGGATCCTCTACTTTAATATGATCCGGATCGGTATACATACTCATCACTTTTTTCTTTAAAGTATCCGCATCATCAGCTAAGTAAATTCCATTATTCAATGATTTAGACATTTTAGCATTTCCATCTAAACCAGGTAAGCGCCCCGCTGCTTCATTTTCAGGATAAATTCCTTTCGGTTCCACCAAAGTATCTGTGTTGTATGCATGATTAAAGGAACGAACAATCTCACGAGTTTGCTCAATCATAGGCTTTTGATCATTTCCTACTGGAACAAAATTCGCTTTAAATGCTGTGATATCGGCTGCTTGTGAAATAGGGTATACCAAAAATCCTGTTGGAATACTCTCACCAAAACCTTTTTGAGAAATCTCGGTTTTTACAGTTGGATTCCTTTCAAGTCGCGCCAAAGATACTAGATTCATGTAATACATGGTCAATTCCGCTAATTCAGGAATCTGACTTTGAATGAAAATCGTAACTTTTTCAGGATCTAGTCCAGCTGCCAGATAATCCAAAGCAACATTACCAATAGATTCTACAATCGTTTTTGGATCTTTTGCATGGTCTGTCAAAGCTTGCTGGTCTGCTAGGAAAACAAACATATTATACTCATCTTTATTTTGCAACAAGACGCGATTTTTTAAAGAACCAACATAGTGGCCAATATGGAGTTTTCCTGTCGGTCTATCTCCTGTCAGAATGATGGGTTTTGTCATACTCTTCTCCTTAATCGTTATCCCTATCATTATAGCACTTTCTAGTTGAAAATGTTAGTCTATCCTCTATGTTTGTAAGGAATTAACACTTTACTAAACTGTCAATTTCGTTTACATCATTGTAAAAACAAATTGACAGTAAAAAAGTTGAATTTTCCCCTATTTTCTAGTAAAATGAAGACATTATAGAAAGAGGAGAAAATCATTGCTTACAGTATCAGACGTCTCACTACGTTTTAGTGATCGAAAATTGTTTGACGATGTCAATATCAACTTTACAGAAGGAAATACATACGGTCTCATCGGTGCCAACGGTGCTGGAAAGTCAACCTTTTTAAAAATTTTAGCTGGAGATATTGAACCAACAACTGGTCATATTTCTCTTGGCCCTGATGAACGTTTGTCTGTTTTGCGTCAAAATCACTTTGACTACGAAGACGAGCGGGTCATCGATGTTGTCATTATGGGAAATGAAAAGCTCTACAACATTATGAAAGAAAAAAATGCTATCTACATGAAAGAAGATTTCTCTGATGAAGATGGTGTCCGTGCAGCTGAACTTGAAGGTGAATTTGCCGAACTTGGTGGATGGGAAGCAGAAAGTGAAGCATCTCAATTGCTTCAAAATCTAAATATTTCAGAAGACCTTCATTATCAAACTATGAGCGAGTTAGCCAATGGGGATAAAGTGAAAGTTCTCTTAGCTAAAGCCCTTTTTGGTAAACCAGATGTCCTTCTTTTGGACGAGCCGACCAATGGATTGGATATTCAATCCATTACCTGGTTAGAAGATTTTCTGATTGATTTTGAAAATACGGTTATCGTTGTATCCCATGACCGCCACTTTTTGAACAAAGTCTGCACCCATATGGCGGATCTCGACTTTGGAAAAATCAAACTTTACGTCGGGAACTATGATTTCTGGAAAGAATCTTCTGAACTTGCAGCAAAATTACAAGCAGATAGAAATGCAAAAGCTGAAGAAAAAATTAAACAATTACAAGAGTTTGTCGCACGTTTCTCAGCCAACGCTTCAAAATCAAAACAAGCAACTTCGCGTAAAAAAATGCTTGACAAGATTGAATTAGAAGAGATTGTTCCATCTAGTCGTAAATACCCATTTATCAACTTTAAAGCAGAACGAGAAATTGGTAACGATCTCTTGACAGTTGAAAATCTTTCTGTCAAGATTGATGGAGAAACCATCCTTGACAATATCAGCTTTATCTTACGTCCTGGTGACAAAACCGCCCTTATCGGACAGAACGATATTCAAACAACCGCTTTAATCCGTGCATTGATGGATGATATTGAATATGAAGGAACTGTCAAGTGGGGAGTTACAACTAGTCGATCATATCTACCAAAAGACAACAGTCGTGATTTTGCAGGTGGTGAAAGTATTCTTGATTGGCTTCGTCAATTTGCAAGTAAAGAAGAAGATGACAATACTTTCCTTCGTGGTTTCTTAGGACGTATGCTCTTTTCGGGTGACGAAGTTAACAAGTCTGTCAACGTCTTGTCAGGGGGAGAAAAAGTTCGTGTCATGTTGTCTAAATTGATGCTCCTCAAGTCAAATGTTCTTGTACTGGATGATCCAACCAATCACTTGGATTTGGAGTCTATCTCAAGTTTGAATGATGGATTGAAGAATTTTAAAGAATCGATTATCTTTGCCAGCCATGACCACGAATTCATTCAAACACTCGCCAACCATATTATCGTTCTTTCAAAAAACGGCGTAATCGATCGTATTGATGAAACCTATGATGAGTTTCTTGAAAATGAAGAAGTTCAAGCAAAAGTGAAAGAACTTTGGAGCCAATCATAAAAATAAAGAGCCCTGAAATCATTATTTCAGGCTCTTTCAGTAGAAATATATGAATAAAACAAAGCTAAAAACATCCCTTTTTATAGTATCTTCCTTCCTGATTCCGGCTATCATGATGTTCTTTATTTACCTCTCACAAGGAATCTACTGGAACAGTGATACATCCCCCTTATTAGGAGATGGTTATCATCAGTATGTCATTTTTGATACCACACTTCGAAATATTTTACACGGGACAGATAGCCTATTTTACAGTTTTCAAAGTGGATTAGGCATTAATTTCTATGCACTCAGTAGTTATTATCTAGGAAGTTTCTTTTCTCCTCTTGTCTACTTCTTTAATGCACAATCCATGCCAGATGCTGTTTACCTCATCACTCTTCTTAAATTTGGAGCTATTGGCTTAAGCACTTATATTAGTTTACATGGAATGTTTTCTAAAATTCCTAGATCCCTGTTTCTTACCCTTTCAACATCATTTGCTCTTATGAGCTTTGCTATCAGCCAAATTGAAATAAAAACTTGGCTAGATGTTTTTATCCTAGCACCATTAATTCTTTATGGATTTAAAAAACTCATTTACAATGAGGGAGAGATTCTCTACTTTATCAGCTTAACCAGCTTGTTTATCCAAAATTATTATTTTGGGTTTATGATGTCTATTTTTCTTATTTTATGGTACTTGACACAACTGTCATGGGACATCAAAGGAATTGGAAAACGCTTCTTTCATTTTGTGATTGTATCTCTTTTATCAGTTATAACAAGCCTTGTGATGTTATTTCCAACCTTCTTAGATTTACGCACTCATGGAGAAAGTTTTTCAAAAGTTGACAGTATCTTTACAGAAAAAAGTTGGTATCTTGACGTATTTGCAAAAAATTTCATTGGAAGTTTTGACACTACTAAATATGGATCAATTCCAATGATCTACGTGGGATTATTTCCACTTCTTTTAGCGATTACCTTTTTCTTTGTAAAGTCGATCAAGTTTCACGTGAAACTTTCTTACTTTATACTCTTGACCATTCTTATTTTGAGTTTTCGTTTTCAATTATTAGATCTCCTTTGGCAAGGTATGCACGCGCCGAATATGTTTCTTCATCGATACTCTTGGATCTTTTCTTTGACGATTATTCTGATGGCAGGAGAAGTACTAAATCGAATAGAGGAGATCACTTGGATTCGTTTTAGTCTTGCTAATTTCCTCCTTATTCTAGGATTTGGAGCAACTGTCCTTTACAGCAGTCACTATAAATTTTTAGATGCTGTCAATTTTATTGTTACTTTTGAATTTTTAATTGCTTTCTATTTGGTCTGTTTAGGGTTTATCCTAAAAAAGATACCGCCTAGACTTTTCTATCTTTCGATCCTGTTTTTCTCCATCTTTGAATTATCGGTGAATAGTTATTATCAAATGGAAGGAATTGCGAATGAATGGGTATTTGCTTCTCGGTCATCCTACGAACGAGACTTAAAAGCCATCCAATCCTTAGTAAAAGAGAAGACAGACTCTAATTATCGGACTGAGATTTTACAGCCACAAACGGGCAATGATAGCATGAAGTATGGTTATAATGGAATTTCTCAATTTTCATCTGTACGAAATACGGATGCTAGCTCGACATTGGACAAACTAGGATTTAAATCTGAAGGAACCAACCTCAATCTTCGATACCAAAACAATTCTATTTTAATGGATAGTCTATTTGGTGTTCGCTATAATTTAAGCCAACAACCTGTTCAAAAATTTGGATTTAAAGAGATTGCAACCAAAAATGGAGTCTCACTTTCAGAAAACGAATATGCCTTACCAATCGCCTTTCTGTCAGCAAAACCTTATAAAAATACTTCCTTTACGAATTTGACACTGGATAATCAGACACGATTCATCCATCAAATCACAGATGAAAAATATAAATTTTATAAGAAATTAAATATTCTCTCGCCTACTTCACAAAATACTACATCTTCGTTGCAAACTGCAAAAATTGAAGAAGATAGTCATCTTTCCTACGCAAGTATTCAATATGAAGTAACGGTTCCTGCCCATAGCCAACTATATGTCAATGTTCCAAATTTACAATTTTCAAACGATGATCGAAAAGATATTGAAATCAGCTACAATGGACAGACTCAACGCTATACCATTGATAATGCCTTTCCATTCTTTTCGATTGGCCATTTTGACACAGAGGAAACAGTTACTATTCGTATGAGTTTTCCAGAAAATTCGACAGTCTCTTTTGATACACCAGAATTTTTTGCTCTGGATCTTGACCAATACACACAAGCTATCGCTAGCATTCGTCAGCAAGAAGTTGCTATTCACAAAAAGAAAAACAAATTGGTAGCAGCCTATAACGCAAATAGAGACACTACCCTTATTTTTACACTCCCTTATGATAAAGGCTGGTCAGCTAAACAAAATGGAAAACCTATCAAAATTCATCGCATCCAGAAAGGATTAATGGGAGTTCGTGTTTCAAAAGGATCCGGAACAGTCACCTTAACATTTGTTCCCCAAGGCTTCATTGAAGGACTCATTGCCTTTTTCGTTGGAATCATTCTCTTTTTCCTCTACGAATGGAGAAAAAGTTAAGGAATCTAACCATCGGTTCACTTATAAATAAAAGGCTAGGATAGTCATTATCCTAGCCTTTTTCAAAACAAAAAAACACCCAAATGGGTGCTATACTAGCTCCGCCAGTAGGACTCGAACCTACGACATCATGATTAACAGTCATGCGCTACTACCAACTGAGCTATGGCGGAATGAGATATAGTCCGTACGGGATTCGAACCCGTGTTACCGCCGTGAAAAGGCGGTGTCTTAACCCCTTGACCAACGGACCATATATTCATTAACAGAACATATCCCATTATATCAAAATTTAACTAATTGTCAAGCACTAAATTCTAAATTTTGTTCTTCAATTAATTTTTTGGCACGTTTGATATTGCTTCTTGAGATTGGACAAGAATAGCCTTCTTTCAACAGTAGCTGTTTCTTTTTCTTATCCATTCCAATGATCATACTTCTATTCACGATAAAAGATTGATGGGGACTGAAATATCTCTCCTCCACATCTTTCTCCAAGACATCTGATAAACTTCCCGCAATTTCTTTTTGAAAATTTTTCCCAACTAAGTTTAATTTATAAGCCGAACCAACAGTTTCAATATAGAGAATATCCTTAAATGGAATTTTTATCTTTTTATCCTTAAAGTCATACTCAAAATAATCTGTCAAATCATCATTTCCAATTTGAATAGTCGTTAGGTACTCAATACACTCCTTAATTTTTAATCTAAATAAATCTTCATTCAAATTTTTATCAATAAAATCTAAGGCAGATACTTTATAACGATAGGTAATCGAAGCGAATTCTGATTTTGTAGTAATAAAAACAATAATGGCATAAGGATTTGCTTCTCGTATTTTTTGAGCAATTTCCAGACCACAATACTCATTGTCTTGGATATGAATATCTAGAAAATATAATTGGTGGATATCCGAATGCTGGATATAATTTTCAAATTCCGAAATTTTACCGGTAGAAATCACTTCAAGTTTAATTTCTAATTCCTTAGCAATTTCTGCAATATGTTTTTCTACCCGTATCTGTTGAGAGAGCTCATCTTCTAATAAAAAAATCTTCATTCTTGTTCGTATCCTCCAATCTTCAAAACTTGTAAAAAACGATTTCCTTGCAATTCCGTTTCTAAAAACATCGTTCCATAATTTGCTAAGATTTTTCTCACATTATTTAATCCTAGTCCTCTATTTTCTCCTTTTGTTGAATAACCTTCTTCATATATTTTTCTAATATCAAAAGTGATTTCATTTGTTGTATTATGAATCACTAAGTAAACAATTTTTGAAATAGAGAAAATAGCAATATGAACTTTCTTTTCTTCTGCTTCTTTTGAAGCTTCCAAAGCGTTTGTCACTAGAATCCCAACGATTCTCACGATATCTAATAAATCAACTGGTAGTTGCTCGATTGGTTCACTCGTTTCAAAGGTCATTTCTACCCCAGCATCTCTTGCATCCAACCAGCCTCGAATCAAAATACTTCGTAAAGCAGAATCTTTGATATTGACCAAGTTGAATCCTGATAATGCTTCTGTATTGATCTCTTTATAACCTTTTTCCAATACTTCTCTATGGATTCTCTGTATTTCTGGAATATTTTCTTCCTCAATGGCTAACGACATAGAAATAACTAAATTTCCCAAATCATGACGAAATCCCCTGACAATAGAATAGAGACTTTGAATTTCAGCCATATACCGACTCATTTGTTGCTCAGAAAATTCTTTATACTCCAGTTCTAAATTTTTACGATACTGATCTCGCTCGATTTTCATATGGAATAAGCTGACTACAAAAGAGAAAAAACAAATCGTTGCCAACATACTCCCAAAATTTTTATATTGCGCTTGTTCACTAATCCATAAAGCAAAATTAATCACTACAAATATAGCAAAATAGACACAGATGAGTCTCTTTAAATATTTTTCAAATTCTTTCTCATAAAAAGGAGTGAAGTCAAATTCAAATAGGTCAATTAACTTCAAAATGATTCCTAAAGAAATCAAACGAATGCACATATTGTAGACAATCGAGTAAGCTGCTACAACAGCATCCCCCAATACTGAAGAGACAATTATCGTCAGAAAAGTTGCTGTTCCTTCAACCGCTAAATAAGTAAAAAAAGAATAAAAAATGGCGCACAAGCGATTCGTCCGATTGGCATAATGATAATAAGGATATAAATAAACCGGCCATAAGAGCATATTTAAATCAGAGAGTCGAATATTTGAAAATAAAGTCACATCTAAAAATACTAAGAGACTTTCAAAAAGAAGAACAAAGGTGCTCAGCAGAAAGATAAATGCAAATTGATGTTCCTGATAGATTTTTTCGTCCACTAATGCAAACGTCAGAACAATGATCCCTCCCAAGAGAAAAGACAAGATTAATGACTGAATCACACAAACTCTCCCACTTTGTTTTTTCTATTTTATTATACTCTAGTATTATTATAAAAATAAAATTTTATATACAAAAAATTATAATATAAAATAGCCTAAAATTAAAGGGAATAGGTAAAAT
>SKEH01000044.1_pt1 | contig 83489 bp, 87 predicted proteins | sample 4826571 | NCBI WGS metagenome assembly SKEH01 (sample SAMN11008814, study PRJNA524170) | human gut metagenome | biome: Human fecal sample; material: Feces; isolation source: fecal sample from pouch patient p29 | host: Homo sapiens | place: Israel: Tel-Aviv | collected 2016-09-14 | reverse complement strand
GGAGTTCTTCTTTCTGTATGTGTTTTTTGTTCAAACCAATCATACGAGAAAGGAACTCCTTTTTCTAATGTTTAAAGAAATAAATTTAAGGAATCATTCATCCTTACACAAACTATTTTACAGTCTCCTCTTTTTTGCGTAATAAATAATAGAGAGTTAAATATTTTGTGTTTACTCAAAACATTGTAGAATATATATCTGTTAAATGAAAAGTAGTAAATGGAGTTATCGAGATGAAAACACGCGGATTTGAAGTAGTAAAGAAGTATCAAGATAAGGAAATTAATTTACCACGTCGTCAAACTTTAGCTAGTGCGGGTTATGATATTGAAGCTGCTGAAGATATCACTATTCCTAGCATTTGGCGCTTGGATTTCGTTAGAATCTTTCGCTTGATTCGTAATGGACATCAACTGTATCAACGCGATTTTGAAATGGCTGATAAAATTTTAAAGCCGATTTTGGTGCCAACTGGTTTAAAAGTTTATATGCCAGAGGATGAAGTGTTAATTTTGGCTAATCGCTCATCCAATACATTTAAGAAACACTTATCTTTACCTAACGGTATCGGTGTGATTGATGCAGATTATTACAATAATCCCAATAATGAGGGTGAGTTATTTGTTCAAATGTTAAATTACGGAGTTTGTCCACTGCATATCCATAAAGGCGATCGAATTGCACAAGGAATTTTTATGAAGTATTTAAAAACCGATGATGACAATCCGATTAGTCGTGCGCGATTAAGTGGCTTTGGTTCAACTAATGAAGAGGAAGATGATTAATGGCTAGAGTAAAAACACAATATAAATGTCGTTCCTGTGGCTATATCTCTGCTAGTTACTTAGGACGCTGTCCTAATTGTGGTGCATGGAATCAATTTGAAAAAGAAACTGAAGAAGTGCAAAAGCGTTCTACTAAGGCAACCGCCAGTCGTTTAATTCAAAAAACGGGAATTAATGAACCAGTTCATTTGGATAAAATTAAGGCGGAAAAAGAAGAGCGAATTCCAACTAAATCTGAGGAATTAAACCGTGTCTTAGGTGGCGGAATTGTTCCCGGATCTCTTGTCTTAATTGGTGGTGACCCTGGAATTGGTAAATCAACTTTAATGTTGCAGATTATGAGTGATTTGGCAGAAAAATATAAGGTTCTTTATGTTTCAGGGGAAGAGTCAGCTAACCAAATTAAATTGAGAGCGGACCGTCTTGGAGTCGGTCAAAGCAATATGCTGCTTTATCCAGAAACGGATATGCATGATATTCGCGAACAGATTAATGATGTTAAGCCAGATTTTGTCGTTATTGATTCTATTCAAACGATGAATGAACCAAGTCTTGATTCAATGACCGGTTCTGCTTCACAAGTACGTGAAGTCACTAGTGAATTGATGAAAATTGCTAAAATGGACGCGATTACCGTTTTCGTAATTGGACACGTGACTAAAGAAGGTGCAATTGCTGGTCCAAAAATTTTGGAACATATGGTGGATACTGTCCTTTATTTTGAGGGGGATGAACATCATACGTATCGGATTTTGCATTCCGTGAAAAATCGTTTTGGTGCTGCTAATGAAATCGGGATGTTTGAGATGGAAAATGAAGGATTACGTGAAGTAACTAATCCATCATCGATTTTTCTTGATCAAAGACTGCCTAACTCAACTGGTTCAGCCGTGGTAGTTTCACTAGAAGGAACACGTCCGCTTTTGGCAGAAATTCAAGCTTTGGTAACACCAACTGCATTTGGTTATGCTAAAAGAACTACTTCGGGAATTAGTTTTAATAAAGCATCATTATTGTTAGCCGTACTTGAAAAAAGAGGCAATTTGATGCTTCAAAATCAGGATGTTTATTTAACGGCTACCGGTGGTATCAAGTTAAATGAACCGGCAATCGATTTGGCAATTGCAATGTCAGTTGCATCAAGTTATACCGATAAAGAAATTTCGCCTACTGATTGTTTCGTAGGTGAAGTAGGGTTGACCGGCGAAGTACGCCGCGTTGATAAAATCGAAGCAAGAGTAAAGGAAGCTGCCAAGGTAGGTTTTAAACGTATTTTTATTCCTAAACACAATATGTATCAAAGCTTAACGGAAAACGGGATTGAAGTAATTCCGGTTTCTAGTATTCCTCAAGCATTAAAATTAGTTTTTGGTTAGCACAGATTGAATTCTTCCTATATAACGAGTAAACTAAAATTGTTTGAATTTACTATTTTGAAAGAGGCATGAATTTTGGCTAAAGAAAAAATCCGTGTAAGATATGCACCAAGTCCAACTGGTCACTTGCACATTGGTAACGCACGTACTGCACTTTTTAACTATTTATTCGCCCGTCATAACAAGGGTACTATGGTATTGAGAATTGAAGATACCGACCAAAAACGTAACGTTAAGGGCGGTTCCAAGTCTCAGATGGAAAACCTTCACTGGTTAGGTATTGACTGGGATGAAGGTCCAGATAAAGGTGGAGACTACGGTCCATACCGTCAATCAGAAAGAAAAGAAATTTACCAAAAGTATATTGATCAATTGATCGATGAAGGTAAGGCATACTACTCATACAAGACTGAAGAAGAACTTGAAGAACAACGTGAAGAACAACGTGCTATGGGTGTTGCACCTCACTACACTTATGAATATGAAGGCATGACTGCTGATGAAATCAAGCAAGCTCAAGAAGAAGCTAAGGCTAAGGGCTTAAAGCCAGTTGTTCGTATTCATATTCCAGAAATGGAAACCTACTCATGGGATGATATCGTTAAGGGCCACCTTGAATTCGAATCAGACACCATCGGTGGTGACTTCGTTATTCAAAAACGTGATGGTATGCCAACTTACAACTTCGCCGTTGTAATTGATGACCACTTGATGAAGATTACCCACGTACTTCGTGGTGATGACCACGTTTCAAATACACCTAAGCAATTAGTTGTTTATGAAGCACTTGGTTGGGAACCACCTAAGTTCGGTCACATGACTTTAATCATTAACTCAGAAACTGGTAAGAAGCTTTCTAAGCGTGATGAATCAGTTCTTCAATTTATTGAACAATATCGTGACCTTGGTTACTTGCCAGAAGCTATGTTTAACTTCATTACTCTTCTTGGTTGGTCACCAAAGGGTGAAAACGAAATCTTTAACAAGCGCGAATTCATCAAGCAATTTGATCCAGCTCGTTTGTCTAAGTCACCTGCTGCATTTGACCAAAAGAAGCTTGAATGGATTAACAACCAATACATCAAGAAGGCTGATCGTGATACCTTGCTTGACCTTGCTTTGAACAACTTGCAAGAAGCAGGTTTAGTTGATGAACATCCAGCTCCAGAAAAGATGGAATGGATTCGTCAATTGGTTAACATTTACTCAGTACAAATGTCATACACTAAGCAAATCGTTGACATGGCTAGGATCTTCTTTGAAGATACTAAGGATCTTTCAGATGAAGAAATTGAAGAAATCAAGAATGATGATGGTCGTGGTGTAATTGAAGAATTCAAGAAGCAATTAGACCTTATCCCAAGATTTACTTCAGTTCAAATTATGGGTGCTATTCAAGCTACTCGTAAGGCAACTGGCGTTAAGGGCAGAAAGCTCTTTATGCCAATCAGAATTGCTACTACTCGTTCAATGGTGGGCCCTGGTATTGGTGAAGCTATGGAACTTTTGGGTAAGAAGCGTGTGGTTGAACACATCGACTTAACCTTAAAGCAAATGAGTGAAAATGGTCTTTAATTAAAGACGATTAGAAAAAGAAGCTGCAGATAACTGCAACTTCTTTTTTCATTTGCTAAAATAAGGATAGCTATTTTTACAGAAGGGATAAGTGTTAGCCGTGAAAGTATATAATACACTGACGCGTAAAAAAGAAGAATTTAAACCTTTAGTTCCAGGACAAATTAGCATGTACGTCTGTGGACCTACTGTGTATAACTATATTCACATCGGAAATGCTCGTAGCTCAATTGCCTTTGATACTATTAGACGCTATTTGGAGTACAAGGGCTATAAGGTTAAGTATGTTTCTAACTTTACTGATGTTGATGACAAGATGATTAACGAAGCCCGTGCTGAAGGCACCACGGTTCCTAAGTTAGCTGAAAAGTTTATTAATGCGTTTTTAGAGGATACAACTGCTTTAAATATCGAGCCGGCAACACTGCATCCCCGTGCTACTCATGAAATTAAAGAGATCATCAATTTTGTTCAAACTTTAATTGATAAGGGCTATGCTTATGAGAGTCATGGTGATGTTTATTACCGTGCTAAGAAATTTAAGCATTATGGACAGCTCAGTGATCAAAATATTGAACAACTTGAAGAGGGCGCTTCAGAACATATCAATGATGAAGAACAAAATCGAAAGGAAGACCCAATTGATTTTGCTCTTTGGAAAGCTCAAAAAGAACCAGATGAAATTGCTTGGAATTCTCCATGGGGCAAGGGGCGTCCAGGTTGGCATATTGAATGTTCAGTAATGTCTACTAAATATTTAGGTGACACAATTGATATCCATGGCGGTGGTCAAGACTTGGAATTTCCGCACCATGAAAATGAAATTGCCCAAAGTGAAGCTAAAACTGGTAAAAAATTCGTTAATTACTGGCTTCACAATGGTTTTGTGACTGTGGGTAAGGATCAAGAAAAAATGTCTAAGTCATTACACAACTTTGTGACTGTACACGACATTTTAAAAGAAGTTGATCCACAAGTTTTGCGTTTCTTTATGGCAAGCGTACAATATCGTCGTCAGATTAATTATTCTGCAGAAAACTTGCAACAAGCTGCTACTATTTTAGATAGATTTAAAAATACTTTAGTTAACATCAATTACCGTCTTGAAGATGACACGCCAAGTGAAGATTCAAGCGAGTTAGCAACTGCTATTAATAAAACAAATGAAGAATTTGAAGCTGCAATGGATGATGACTTTAATGTTCAAAATGCTTTAACCGCTATTTATGATTTGTTGCCAGTAATTAACGCTAATGCCAATGCAGAAAAAGCTGATAAAGAATCATTGAAGCTTTTTAAGGATAAGCTTTCCGCATGGCTGTTGGTATTTGGTATCGATACCGAAAAGCTCTGCAGTCAAAGTGCAGGTTCAAATGATGATGAAATTGATCAATTGGTTAAAAAGCGTGATGAAGCACGTAAGAACAAGGATTGGGAAACTAGTGATCAAATCCGTGATCAATTAAAAGAAATGGGTATCACTATTCAAGATACTCCACAAGGGACAAGGTGGACTCGTGATTAAAATAAAGAAATTAACGGAAGAAGAAGTAAATCCGGATACTTTGAATGGACAAACGCTTGCCTATTTGGGGGATGCAGTTTATGAAGTAATCATTCGCCGTCATTTAGTTAAAGGCGGAATTGTTAAGCCGCAGGCCTTGCAGCGTGAAGCGACTCATTATGTTTCAGCTAAAGCTCAAGCCGGCTTAGTTACTAAATTGCAAGATGAAGAGCGATTAACTGAAGCTGAATTAACAGCTTTCCGCCGCGGTCGTAATGCCAAGAGTCATACTAAAGCTAAAAATACTAGTTTAAAGACCTATCAATTATCCACTGGTTTTGAAGCTATGATTGGTTATCTTGATTTATTGAATAAAAATGATCGCGTTCAAGAGTTGACTGAATGGTGCATTAATACCGTAGAAGAGGATGGATTAAAAGATTATGACTTCAAGTAAAGATTTCGTTTTTGGACGCCATGCTGGTCTTGATTATTTAAAGACACAAAGTGCTGATAAAATTAATAAAGTATTTTTACAACATGGTATTCAAGAAGATTTTGCTAATCAGGTTTATGCTATTTGTAAAAAGAAGCGATTAGTAATTCAAAATGTGCCTAAAAATAAACTTGATCGTTTGGTTGATGGTGGTAATCATCAAGGCTTAGTTTTGGCTATTTCTAGTTTTGAATATGCCGATTTAAGCAAATTATTGGATCAATTTGATGATGAAGGTAAAGAACCATTTTTATTGATGCTTGATTCAATTGAAGATCCTCATAATTTAGGTTCAATTTTGCGTTCTGCTGATGCCACTGGTGTTGACGGGATTATTATTCCTAAGCGCCATGCAACAGGATTGACCTCAGTTGTAGCAAAAACTTCAACAGGGGCAATCGATTATGTGCCAGTTGCTCGCGTCAATAATTTGGTACAAACTACCAAAGAATTAAAAAAGCGCGGCTATTGGGTATTCGGAACAGATATGGCTGGTACGGATTATCGTGAATGGAATGCTAAAGGAAAAACGGTTTTAGTAATTGGTAATGAAGGTAAGGGAATTGCGCCATTGCTTAAAAAGCAAATGGATCAAACAATCACTTTACCAATGATTGGGCATGTGCAATCTTTGAATGCGAGTGTGGCTACAGGAGTTTTACTTTATCAGGCTTATAATAGTAGACACCCGTTGCATTAATTAATAGAGGTGGACAAAGAGATAGCTTTGTCCATCTTTTTTTATACAGGGAAATAGTTGTGTGACAATAAACGTTTGTTTTCTTCTCGACTTCAGAGGGATGCAGGTATTCTCAACGAAGAAAAGTTGAGAGGAAATATAAATGCAAGCTAAAGAAAAGAAGTTGATTAAGCAAGTTAAAAGAGGAGATGACGAAGCCTTAAAGGAGTTGTTTACTTTATATCAACCCCTAGTCAACAAAGTGCTGAAGGGATATTATTTACGTCATTATGATCAAAATGATTGGCAGCAAGAGGCGATGATTATTTGTTATGAAGCGGCCATGGTTTATTCTGAGCGTAAAGGCAATTTTGCGGGTTTATATAAAGCTAAGTTGACTAATCATGCGCGAACTTTGGTACGCTATCATACTGCATTAAGGCGGCGAACGTATAATAATTCGGTTTCTTTAGAGAGACTTGATTTGCAAAGTATTAATGAGCCTAAACGTTCTGAACTCGCGATTCCAATTGATGATACTTATAATAATTTTGTCAAAAGCTTATCCCGGCTTGAACTAATTGCATTATTAACAATTTTAGGTGAGATGAGCGTTGAGTATGTAATTAATCATTTGAATATTGGAGCTGCCAAACTATTACGGGCGAGATCTAGAACGATTCAAAAGATGAGGAATGTTCTTTTTTAATATTTCAATTTGTAGCTGATCAAAAGAAAGTGCGGTATAATACTAAATGTAGAATATTTTAGGAGGTAATTTAAGATGGCAGACGAAATTATTAAGACTGCATTGTTAGACCGTCACATGAAGGAAGCTTTTGACTGGAGTGATTCAGATATGCCAGTTAGAGATGCCCTTTGGGACTACTTTATGGAAAAGAATGGTAGAGATACCATGAAGACGGAAGAAGATATGCTTCCATTTTTGAAAGACTCAGATGATAAAATCGAAGCCTTCGTTAACGAAAATCTTAAGAAGTAAATCCGACTAAAAACAATGTTCTACGCACCGTGGTCACGCATGTTTGACCACCAAGGCAGCTGCTCTCCAGCAGCTGTTTTTTTGTTGCGAAAAATGAATAAGGATTAAATTTATGAAATACATAATTGGCATAGATATTGGAACAACTGCAACTAAGGGAGTGCTATATGATTTAGATGGTCAAACTATTATGATTGTAAGTCAAAGCTATCCATTAATTCAAAAGGAATTAGGGCAAGCAGAAGAAGATCCACAGGTAATCTTTAATGCGGTGCAAAAGATTATTTTTAAATTGGCTAAAGAAGTGCAGGGGAAAATTGCAGCAATCTCATGGTCGAGTCAGATGCACAGTTTAATTGGGCTAGGGAAAAATAATCAAGTTTTGACTAATAGCATTACCTGGGCAGATAATCGCTGCACCACTGTAGTTGAAGAAGCAAAAGAGACTGACTTAGCACAGAAGATTTATCAAAAAACGGGAATGCCGCTCCATCCGATGGCTCCGATTTATAAATTGATATGGCTAAAGCAGAGTAATCCTGATCTTTTTCACCTGGTACAAAAATGGATTGGGATTAAGGAATATATTATTTATCGTTTGACTGGCAAAATTGTAACAGATACAACGATGGCAGCTGGAACAGGGATGCTTAATCTAAAAACATTAGATTGGGATCAAGATTTGTTAAAAGCGGCAGAAATTGATGCAGCTAAATTACCGAGTTTAGCTGATCCAGCAACGGTTGTTGGAGAAATTTGTGCAAAATATGTGCATAACCTGGGGATAAGTTCGGACGCTAAGATTGTTTTAGGCGCAAGCGATGGCTATTTGTCCACGGTAGGTGTAAATGTTGTGGACGAAAATCATTTTGCATTAAATGTTGGTACTTCTGGTGCCGTGCGAACGATTGTTAAAAATTCACAAATAGATCAAGATGCGCGTTATTTTTGTTATCCAGCAAGCAAACAGCAATTTTTATTAGGCGGTCCAGTAAATAATGGTGGAATTGTACTGGATTGGGCAAGACGAACTTTGCTAGATGAAAAAGCAACAGTAGAGGATTTCCTGCAATTGGCTAAAAATGCACCGGTTGGTAGTAAAGGCTTGATCTTTTTACCATATTTAGGTGGAGAGCGTGCACCTATTTGGGATGCAAAGGCTCGCGGTTCTTTTGTTGGCCTGACTCGTCAGCATACCAAGGCTGAGATGGCACAAGCAGTAATCGAAGGGATTATCTTTAATCTTTACGATGCAGCAACGGGGTTAATTGAAAGTACTAAAAAACCAGCTGCGATAAATGCAACTGGCGGATTTTTGCAAAGTGATTTTATTAGACAGATGTGTGCTGATATTTTTGATGTGCCGATTGTCACGATGAAGGAGCAACAAAGTGGAACGCTTGCAGCTATGTTTTTAGCAAGACAGGTATTAGGGCTAAATAAAAAGATTGATGAAATAGGACAATTTGTTGAAAATGACAAAGTTTATTATCCCCACAAAAAAGAAGTAGCTGCTTATCAAAAAATGTTTCCACTTTATCGTGAAATTGAGAATGATTTAGCTACTTCTTATCAAAAATTATCTTCTTTTCAAAAGATGCATTCTAAAAATTAGAGGATATGTCTAATCTATTTTCTTAATAGGCAGCATTTCAATGTAACCTCTGCTTCCGATAGGTTCAAGTTGAATTCTTGGATTGGATTCATCCCAAAGATAGCCTTTAGTTTTAGGATCATATTCTTTAATTGCTGCTCTTACATCTTCAATAGTTGCACCACAGTTTTCTTCTGCAAATGGTGCACTTTTAAACATTAAATATTTAGCAGCGGGTAATTCAATAACGTCAAACCCTTTTGGCACTGGAGCGTTATAATCTGTTGCTACTTCAACACCTTGAACATATTCGGAAGTATTGGGCTGACGATATTTAGCAGGTAGCCAGAGGCAAACAGGTTCTCCACTGATTGATTTAATGCTTTTAAGCAATCCCTATACTTCACAGCCAACCTCATCACAGTAGTCTAAGTAATCAGTTGCCTTAATGCCGCGTTTAATAATTACTTTTCTTTTAGGTTTATCAACAACCTGAATAGAAATTTTCTTAGTAGTATTCATGGGAGACTCCTTTCTATATCTATTAGGTTTGTATTTAACGCCATAAGGATTAAATAGATAAATTGGAACAGGATGTGCAGCATATTCACTAGGATTGCATTTAAATCCGCGGTAGAAAGCTCGCTGAAAACTATCTACACTCTTAAAGCCACTTTCTAATGCAATGTCAGTAATGCGATCTTGATAATCTCGCAATTTTAACGCAGCTTGTGATAAATGCACCCGTCTGATATATTGTGCTGGCGTCATGTTGAGATAGCTTACGAATAGACGATAGGAATACCAAGGTGAATATAATGAAACCTTTGATAATGCAGTAAGTGTGATCTGCTCAGACAAATGATTTTGAATAAATTCTTGCATCTGTTGAACTGATTCAATTTGTTCCAAAATTTTTACCTCCTTACAGCTTGTATTATGCAGGATTAATTGAAAAACTACTCGACTTATTTTGCCATGAAAAAATCTTCGGATAAATCACCCGAAGATTTTTTTAGATATAATTATTAATTTCTAAGCATTTTTGATATCTTCAACAATTTGTTCAACCGTCATTCGGTTGTCTTTTAAAATATCCTTTAATGGCGTTTGATCAGTGTAAAATCTCTTTTGACCATAGTTCAAAACTTTGACATCTTTTTCGCCTAAGTAGGAAGCTACTTTTTCACCAAACCCACCATCTAAAGTATTGTCTTCAATAGTGACGATGACTTTATTTTCTTTAGCTAATTTATCTAGAGCATCTTTGTCTAAAATATTAGCTGAAACTGGGTTAACTAAGGTCGCGTTAAGTTCTTGCGCTACTTTTTCACCAAGTATTGCATACATGTCACCCAAAGCTAAGATAGCAACGTCTTTACCTGGCTTAATTTGGTAGGTGATTTCACTGTAATCTTCTTGAGCGTCACCATTTTCAGGGACAGCCTTAGTTGGCATCTTAATAGCTACAGGGTGTTTTCTTTGCTTGATTGCCCACTTCATCATGGCTTTTTCTTCAGCTAAATTAGTAGGAGCTAAGTAAATCCAGTTAGGCAAGTTAGAAATCATTACTTGGTCAAAAATACCAAGGTGAGTTTTACTGGTGCCCGAGACTCCGCCACCAGCAACCATCATGACTACTGGTAAATCATTAGCTGCGACATCATGTGATAATTGGTCAAATGCACGTTGCAAGAAAGTGGAATTTTCAAATAAAACTGGAACTGCGCCTTCCTTAGCAGCACCAGCTGCAAAAGCAACAGATTCTTGTTCAGCAATACCAACATCTGTGTAGTGGTCTGGATATTTGTTCTTAATTTTATCTAAGCCAAAGACACCAGGAATAGCAGCGTTGATTGCCATTAAGTTAGTGCCTTTTTCGATTTCTTCACTAACAACATCTAAAGCAACTGAATTAGCAGTTGGTGCCTCACTAGCAGGTGCTAATGGCTTATCAGTCTTTAAATCGAATGGCATTACCCAGTGGTGAGCCTCTTCTTCATCAATTGCTGGTTTGTAGCCTTTACCTTTTAAAGTATTGATATGCAAAAGAATAGGGTGATCAACATCTTTGACTGCTTTAAAGGCTTCAATCATTGATTTAATATCATTACCATCGGCAACGTAGCGATAGTCGAAGCCCATTGCAGTAAATGGATTTTCCTTAGTTTCACCATTTGAATCACGTAACTTCTTTAAAGCAGTGACTAAACCACCAACGTTTTCATCGATGGACATTTGGTTATCATTAACTACCACAACTAAATTATGTTTTTCAATTGCGGCATTGTTTAAGCCTTCATAAGCAAGACCACCAGTCATTGAACCATCATCAATTAAGGCCATGATGTTTTCGTGATTACCCATTAGGTCTCTAGCCTTTGCCATTCCAGTTGCAAGTCCAATTGAAGTAGAGGTGTGGCCAACGGCGTAGTAATCGTATGGACTTTCGTCAGGATTGCTGTATGGAGTAACATCTTCATAATGATCAGGGTCAAGCCAAGCAAGAGCACGGCCGGTTAACATCTTGTGTGGGTAGGTTTGGTGAGATACATCCCATACAATCTTGTCTTTTGGAGCATCGAAAACATAATGATAAGCAATAGTAGCTTCGACAATTCCGAGATCAGGTCCTAAGTGCCCACCTTCAGCAGCGTCTTTTTCTAAGATTAAGGTTCTAATTTCTTGTGCCAATTGTTGCATTTGAGCGATAGATAATTTCTTTAAGTCTTGTGGACCAGAGATTTTATTTAATAAATATTCTGGATGTTTGCTCATTTAAAGTAGTCCTTTCTAAAAACTCGTTAAACTTATTATAGATAAGTGATAGAACTATTTGAAATATTAAGTTGCTATGGATTAGGATAGGTTTTAGTTATTGGTAATTCTAATTTAGAATATTGACGTAATTGCATTTGACAGTATAAAATACTGAATAAGTATGTGTTTTTATATAAAAGTTTGGAAGTGAGATTATGGCAGTGAAAAAAGCAGCTTTAGCCTGCAGTGTATGTGGGTCACGCAACTACTCAATCACCGCAAGTAAAAATCGCACTCAGCGACTTGAACTGAAGAAGTTCTGCAAGCATTGCGGTAAGATGACTTTACACAAGGAAACGAGGTAAAAAGGTTAATGATTAAGTTCTTTAAAAGCGTTGCCCATGAAATGAAATTGGTTACTTGGCCAACTGCAAAACAAAATAGACATGATACTATGATTGTTATTACAAGTTCAATTTTGTTTGCTGCATATTTGGGTGCACTTGACTGGCTCTTTAGCTGGTTAACTCAACATATGTAATCAGAATAGAAATTATTATTGGTTCATGTTATAATAATGACAGCTAAGAAAAACCTCTGTGGGAGGTTTTTTTGTTTACCCAAAAACAAGGAGAAGAATTATGGTCGAAACTGCAAAAAAGCAATGGTACGTTTTACATACTTATTCTGGCTACGAAGACAAGGTTAAGTCAGATTTACTTTCTCGTGCTCAAAGCATGGGGATGCAAGATTATATCTTTCGTGTAATGGTTCCCGAAGAAGAAAAAGTTGAAACTGTTCGCGGTAAGAAACAAGAAATTGAAGAAAAGATTTTCCCAGGTTATGTTTTAGTCGAAATGGTTATGACCGACGAAAGTTGGTTTATCGTTAGAAATACCCCTAACGTAACTGGCTTTGTTGGTTCACACGGTGGTGGTTCAAAACCTTCACCACTTCTTCCTGAAGAAGTAGAACGTCTTCTTAGAAATCAAGGCAAACCTGCTAAGAAGCCAACTGAAAACTTTGAAATTGGTGAATCAGTAACTATTATTGAAGGTGCATTTAATGGCATGGTAGGTAAGATTACTGATATTCAACCTGATAAATACAAGTTATATGTTTCAGTTGATATGTTTGGTCGTGCTACTACTGCTGAACTTGATTACGATCAAGTTAAAAAGCTAGATGTAAACGAATAACTATAAATTTTAGTTGTAATTGCAGCTAAACGATGTTATTCTAATACGGTACGTTTATTATTGTGGGAGGAGAAAAAAAGGAAAATTCTCCATTTTAACCGCATCACGGAATCAAGGAGGTTTTGACCGTGGCAAAGAAAGTTATTAACGTAGTTAAGTTACAAATCCCAGCTGGTGCTGCTACCCCAGCTCCTCCAGTTGGTCCTGCTTTGGGTCAAGCTGGTATTAACATTGTTGGTTTTACTAAGGACTTCAATGCTAGAACTGCTGACCAAAAGGGCATGATTATCCCTGTAGTTATTACAGTATATGAAGATCGTTCATTCGAATTCATTACTAAGACTCCACCAGCACCAGTGCTTTTAAAGCAAGCTGCTAAGATCAAGAAGGCTTCAGGTGAACCTAACACCAAGAAGGTTGGTAAGGTAACCAAGGATCAAGTCAAGGAAATTGCTGAGACTAAGATGAAAGACCTTAACGCTGCTGATATTGAAGCTGCTATGCGCATGGTTGAAGGTACCGCTAGAAGTATGGGTATCGAAGTCGAAGACTAATCCTGTTAATTTTATTTAGTTAACACTTTAGGTGGGAGAGTTAGAGAAGCTCATTTGACCACATATACAAGGAGGAAATCACATGCCAAAGCATGGTAAGAAATATTTAGATGCTGCCAAGAAGGTAGACTCAAATAAATTATACTCAGTAGCAGAAGCTATGAAACTTGTTAAGGAAACTTCATACGCTAACTTCGACGCTACAATTGATGTAGCTTACAACTTAAGCGTAGATCCTAAGCAAGCAGATCAACAAATTCGTGGTTCACTTGTTTTGCCAAATGGTACTGGTAAGACTCAAACCGTTGTAGTATTTGCTGAAGGTCCACAAGCTGATCAAGCTAAGGCTGCAGGTGCTGACTTTGTTGGTTCAGATGATTTAGTACAAAAGATCCAAGACGGTTGGTTGGACTTTGACGTTGTAGTTGCAACCCCAATGATGATGGCTAAGGTAGGTCGTTTGGGTCGTATCCTTGGACCTAAGGGCTTAATGCCAAACCCTAAGACTGGTACTGTAACTATGGACATCGAAAAGGCTGTTAAGAACGTTAAGGCAGGTCAAGTAGAATACCGTGTTGACCGTCAAGCAGCTATTCATACTCCAATTGGTAAGGTTTCATTCACTGAAGATCAATTAGTTGAAAACTTTGATGCTTTACGTGATGTTATCTTACGTGCACGTCCAGCTTCAGCTAAGGGTCAATACATCAAGAGTGTTGCTGTTTCAGCTACTTTTGGCCCTGGTATCAAGCTTGATCCATTAAACTTGGACTAATTTAAAAACTGATTAATAAAAGGTCTCGCACATGCGAGACTTTTTTTGTGCTTAAGAAAAACTTAACTTAATTAGAGCTGGGTAAGCGCTAGACGTGATTGACCTAGCATTTTTTTACATGGTATCATTAATTGTCTATATGAAATCGTATTCTATTTACTTAAGGAAAGTGTTAATGAAAAAACATTCTATTGGAAAAATATTAATTTTAGTGTTGTTGATGTTAGCCTGTGTAACTGGATGTGCTAAAGATAATTCTAAAATTACAATTGTTGGTTCTAGTGCATTACAGCTTCTAGCAGAGCAAGCTGGTAATGATTATCGGTTGACCCATCCAAGCAGCAACATTGTTGTTCAAGGTGGTGGATCAGGCACTGGATTGAGCCAAGTACAAGCTGGTGCTGTTCAGATTGGAACCTCTGATGTTTTTGCAGAGACTAAAAAGGGAATCGATGCAAAGAAGCTTAAAGACTATAAAGTCGCAGTTGTTGGTATTGTACCAATTGTAAATAAAGGCGTCGGTGTTAAGAATGTCTCTATGAAACAACTACGACAAATTTTTACCGGTAAGCTAACTAATTGGAAACAACTTGGTGGAAAGAACGTTCCAATTATTGTCGTTAATCGTTCTAAAGGCAGTGGTACCAGAGACTCTTTTGAAGACATTGTTTTACATAAGCAAAAAGCTATTAAGTCTCAAGAGCAGGATTCAAATGGTGCGGTTAAAAAAATCGTTGATACGACGCCTGGAACAATTAGCTACATATCTTTCCCATATGCTAATGGTGACAATATTCAAAAACTTAGTATCGATGGTGTTAAGCCAACTAATAAGAACATTACTACTAATAAGTGGCAATTATGGGCTTATCAGCATATGTATACTAAAGGCAAACCAGACAAGAAGACAAAGGCATTTATTAAGTATATGTTAGGTAAAAAGGTACAACATGATCTTGTACCTAAAATCGGTTATTTGAGTATTGATGATATGAAAGTAACTCGAGATAGTGATAATCGAGTTATCAAAGTAGGAAAATAATTTATGAATGATAAAGATAAATTAAAAGAAGTAGTTGATCAAGCTATTGCTGATCAGCAGGTCCCACACGTTAAATTAAAAAAGATGGGTCCGAGTAGCGTTGATATTGAGAAATTAACTAAGCCTTCTAAAGAAACTCATCAAGAGTATTGGGGTAAAGGATTAACTTATTTTGCTATTGGATTAATTATAGTATTAGTTGTATCCATTATTGGCTTTGTAGGTTATCACGGCCTCGCAACTTTTATTGATAATCATGTAAATGTCTTTCATTTCTTGACCTCAACTGATTGGGATCCTGGTGAAGGAAAGAATCACGTCGGTGCCGCAGTAATGATCGTTACCTCGTTTGCGGTAACGCTTTTAGCAGCTCTTGTAGCTACACCATTTGCGGTAGCCATTGCGCTCTACATGACAGAATACTCCTCTAAAAAAGGTGCTTCATTTTTACAATCAGTAACAGAATTATTGGTTGGTATTCCATCAGTTGTTTATGGTTTCTTAGGATTAACGATCATTATTCCTGTAATCAGAACATTATTTGGTGGAACAGGTTTTGGTATTTTAGCAGCTACTTTAGTTTTATTCGTCATGGTTTTACCAACTATTACTTCTTTAACTGTAGATAGTCTAAAAGCCGTACCTAGTCATTTCAGAAAAGCATCAATGGCATTAGGTGCAACTCATTGGCAAACTATTTACCATGTTGTCTTGCGTGTAGCAACTCCTAGAATTTTGACAGCGGTAATTTTTGGTATGGCTAGAGCATTTGGTGAAGCATTAGCCGTACAGATGGTTATTGGTAATGCAGTTCTTATGCCATACAATTTGGTTAGTCCATCCGCAACTTTGACTAGTCAATTGACCAGTCAAATGGGAAATACCGTTATGGGGACATTGCCTAACAATGCATTATGGTCATTAGCATTATTGCTTTTGATTATGTCATTAGTATTTAACTTCCTAGTTAAGTTAATTGGAAAGAGAGGCCAGAAATAAAGATGGATGCAAAAAAGAAAGATAAATTAGCAACCGCTGTTATCTACATCTTAGTTGGAATCGTTGTATTAATTCTGGCTGGTATTTTATGGAATATTTTAATTACTGGTGTTCCTCATTTATCATGGCATTTCTTATCCTCAGAGGCTTCATCTTATCAAGCTGGTGGAGGGGTGCGAGATCAATTATTTAATTCATTATATCTATTGGTCTTAACTACTATTATTTCATTGCCAATTGCGCTAGGTGCTGCAATTTATTTGGCAGAATATGCTAAAGATAATTGGATTACCAATTTGATTCGTACGACTATCCAAATTTTGAGTTCTTTGCCTTCAATCGTAGTTGGGTTATTTGGCTATTTGCTTTTTGTAGTTCAATTTGGCTTAGGCTTTTCAATCATTTCTGGTGCTTTGGCTCTTACATTTTTTAATTTGCCTATTTTGACCAGTAACATTGAAGAAGCGATTAAAGGTGTGCCACAAGATCAACGTGAAGCTGGTTTAGCATTAGGATTATCTAATTGGAAAACCATTCGTGGTATTGTTTTGCCTGCAGCGCTTCCTGGTATTTTGACCGGTATCATTTTAAGTGCAGGACGAATTTTTGGTGAAGCAGCTGCATTAATTTATACTGCAGGTCAGAGTGGGTCAACCATTAATTATGCAGATTGGAATCCATTTAGTCCGACAAGCCCATTAAATGTAATGCGTCCAGCAGAAACTCTTGCAGTTCATATTTGGAAGGTTAATACAGAGGGGATTATTCCAGATGCAACTATTGTTTCTGCGGCTACATCTGCTTTGCTGGTGATTGTGGTAATTGTGTTTAATTTAGGTGCACGTTATTTGGGTAATAAATTGTACCGCAAGCTAACCGCAGCTAAATAAAGGTGATATGATGCAACAAGAATTAAAACAAAGCTACGTTAAAACTTTTGCCAAGGATGATTTAGAGCTTTCTACAAAGGATCTAAGTGTTTTGTATGGTGGAAAAGTACAAAAGCTTTTTGATGCTAGTTTACAGTTTAAGAAGAATACTATTACGGCCTTAATTGGAGCTTCAGGCTCTGGAAAATCTACTTTTTTACGATCACTTAATCGAATGAATGATCGAGTAGCAACGGTTAATGGCGAAATTTGGTTTCATGGCTTAGATGTGAATAAGCCTAACATTAATGTTTATGAATTAAGGAAAAATATTGGGATGGTTTTTCAACGTCCTAATCCATTCCCTAAGTCAATTAGAGAAAACATCGTCTATGCACTAAAGGCTGATGGGCAAACTAATAAAAATGAGCTCGACAAAATTGTAGAAGAAAGCTTGCGTGCTGCTGCTTTGTGGGATGAAGTAAAGGATAAATTGGATAAAAGTGCCTTGGCTTTATCTGGTGGACAACAGCAACGTTTATGTATTGCAAGAGCTTTGGCTGTTAAACCTGAAGTATTGCTTTTAGATGAGCCAGCTAGTGCACTAGATCCTGTTTCTACTTCAAAGCTAGAAGATACTTTAAAGCAGCTTAGAAGTAAATATACAATGATTATGGTAACTCACAATATGCAGCAGGCATCAAGAATTAGTGATTATACTGCATTCTTCCATTTAGGGCATGTAATTGAATATAATTCCACTGCGGATATTTTTACAAATCCTAAAGGTAAGATTACTGAGGAATATATTCAGGGAAGTTTTGGTTAAAATGACAACAATTATTTCAGCAAAAGATGTTCATTTGAGCTATGGCAATTATGAGGCACTTCATGGCGTCAATCTTAATTTTCAAGAGAAGGAATTAACTGCATTGATTGGACCTTCGGGATGTGGTAAATCTACCTTTTTGCGTTGCTTAAATCGAATGAACGATGATATTGAAAATATAAAGATCACTGGTGAGATTAAGTTTGAAGGGCAAAATATTTATAGCTCTAAAATGGATTTAGTTAAGCTACGTAAGGAAGTAGGGATGGTTTTCCAGCAGCCAACACCATTTCCATTTTCGGTTTATGACAATGTGGCTTACGGTTTAAAAATAGCTGGCGTTAAAGATAAAGATTTAATTGACCAAAGAGTTGAAGAAAGTCTAAAGCAAGCGGCTATTTGGAAAGAAACTAAAGATAATTTAAAGCGCAATGCACAAGCATTTTCTGGTGGACAACAGCAAAGAATTTGTATTGCTCGTGCCTTGGCTGTTAGACCTAAAGTAGTGCTTTTGGATGAACCGACTAGTGCGCTTGATCCGATATCAAGTAGTGAGATTGAGGAGACCTTAATGGAATTGAAGCATCAATATACTTTTATTATGGTGACTCATAACTTACAGCAAGCAGGGCGAATTTCTGATCAAACAGCGTTTTTAATGAATGGTGATCTAATTGAAGCAGGGCCAACTGAAGAAATGTTTATTGCACCTGAAAAGCAAATAACGAGTGATTATCTTAACGGTCGTTTTGGTTAAATTTTGAGGTATAAAGATGCACGAAATATTTTTAGATGAATTAAAGAAATTAAACACGCAATTTATGGAAATGGGTGTTTTTGTAAATGATCAAATCGATCAAGCCACACGCGCATTTGTTGATCATGATAAGAAGACAGCTCAATCTATGGTTGATAATGAAGAAAAGATTCCTACTGAATCAATCGATATTCAAAAAAAGGCCTTGAAATTAATGGCCTTACAACAACCAGTAGCTACTGACTTCAGAGTAGTTATTAGTATTTTGAAGGCAACAACTGATTTGGAAAGAATCGGTGAAAATGCCATGAGTATTGCTCTTGAAACAATTCGTGTAAAGGGTAATCCGAGAATTCCTGAAGTTGAAGAGATCATTTCAAATATGACTCACAATGTTCGTCACATGCTTATTCAAATTTTGACGGCTTACGTACAAGATGATGAAAAGATGGCGCGAGAAGTTGCCAGTCGTGATGGCGTAATTGACCATGATTATGTTAGAGCACGAAAGTTAATTGTTGATGGTATTGAAGATGATCCATCTAGAGCAGTGGCATCATCTAGTTATTTTGTTGTAACTAGATTGTTAGAGCGAATTGGAGATCACATAGTTAATTTAGCTAGCTGGGTTGTTTACAAAACTACTGGTGAACTAGAAGAATTAACGAATCCAAGTGAGACTAAAACCATATAAATTGAAAGAGGAAAGCACAGCTTTTCTCTTTTTTTAATTATTTACGTTATTATTTTACTTTTACTTTATTTATGTTAAAGAGGGTGCCAGCTCCGTTGCTGTTTCAACTGTCTTCTTTGCAGTAAGTTGTATTTTCTGGATTTGGCTTTTGCCAATTATTGCTGGTGTATTTCACTAATTTATAAAGTAAAAGATGAGATCAACTGCAGTTGATCTTATTTTTTTGACTTATTTTTAATTTACTACTTGTTATTTCGACTTTTGCCTGCTATACTAAATAACTGTAAATTCTACCTAAGACTCGGGTGGCATGACGCCTCAAAATCCCGCCGAGGCCAGAAGATAATGAAGATTTTTATGCTCCATGTCTTTCGGCATGGAGTTTTTGCTTTAAAAGGCCTTATAGAATTTATCAATGTAATCATGGAGGTGAAATAATTTGAGTAAAGCTGCTATTGCTGAAAAGGAAAAGCTCGTTGATGCATTTGCTGAAGAACTTAAAGCTGCTAAGGCTATCTTGGTAATCAACTACCTTGGTTTAACTGTTGAAGAAGTTACTAACATGCGTAAGGAACTTCGTGATAACGACGTTAAGATGAAGGTTATCAAGAACACCTACTTGAGACGTGCTGCTGCTAAGGCTGGTATTGAAGGTCTTGATGATACTTTCGTAGGCCCAACTGCTGTTATCTACACTGATAACGCTGATGACATTACCGAACCTGCACGTATCGTTTCTAAGTACGAAGATGATTTCGACGTTATCGAAATCAAGGGTGGTATGCTTGAAGGCAAGTTGACTTCTAAAGATGAAATCAAAGAACTTGCTTCAATCCCAGGCCGCGAAGGTTTGCTTTCAATGCTTGTTTCTGTATTGCAAGCTCCTATCCGCGACTTCGCTTATGCTGTTAAGGCTGTTGCTGAATCTAAGGATGAAGACTCAGCTGAATAATAAAGAAATTATATTTAATATCTAAATTCTAATTTTTCGGAGGATACTTAAATGGCTTTAGATACTGATAAGATTATTGAAGAATTAAAGGGTGCTTCAATTCTTGAATTGAACGACCTTGTAAAGGCTATTGAAGACGAATTTGACGTTACTGCTGCTGCTCCAGTTGCTGCTGCAGGTGCTGCAGACGCAGGTGCTGCTAAGTCAGAATTCGACGTTGAATTGACTGAAGCTGGTCAAGAAAAGGTTAAGGTTATTAAGGCAGTTCGTGACATTACTGGTCTTGGCCTTAAGGACTCAAAGGACCTTGTTGATGGTGCTCCTAAGAACGTTAAGGAAGGCGTTTCAGAAGACGAAGCTAACGACATCAAGGCTAAGCTTGAAGAAGTTGGCGCAACTGTAACCCTTAAATAGTTACAGCCCAACTGGGCATTAAGAATAAGCTCTTTGCTATGTGCGAAGAGCTTATTTTTTTGTATAATAAATTTTATGATGATTGGTTTAGATAAAAAATTAACTCCCTATCAATGGGTAATGGCAATTTTGTCTATCATTTCTATTTTTTTAATTATTTTAGATTTTGCTGCTGTCATCAGTATAAATCAGCCAACCAGTAAATGGTTTTGGATAAACTGTGCTATTGTTTTATTTTTTGCAATAGATTATTTTTATCGCTTCTATGAAGCGGATGATAAAAAGCTGTATTTTAAAACCCACATTTATGATTTATTATCTATTATTCCAATAGGATTATTATTTGTGGGGTTAAATATTTTTAATTTATCAGGTTTAGTTTCTGATTTAAGATTGTTAAGATTGATTCGTCTTGCAGGCCTAATGGGAAAATTAAAAATAATTTTTCATACTAACGGTTTGCTGTATGTTGTCTTTTTTACTATTACCTTCTTATTAGTTGGTGCTGAGGCGTTTGCAATTACCGAGCATGTGTCATTAGATACTGCATTTTGGTGGGCTTTATCGACGGCATCAACGGTAGGATATGATGCAATATTTGGAAAAACTATTCCTCCTCATAGCATTGTGGGTAAATTTGTTACACTAGTTATTATGCTGTTAGGAATTGGTATAGTCGGAATGCTTACCTCATCAATTACTTCTTACTTAATGCGTAAAACTAATGGTGCAAATACACTACATACGCATGACGATATTGAATTAGTACTAAAAAAGCTTGATGATCTTGAGAAACAAAACAAAGATTTAGCTGATCAAAATAAGCAAATGCAAGCAGAAATTCAATCTTTAAAAAAGAGACGAGATGAAAATGAAGTAGAAAAATTTAAAGATTTGCTGGAAAAAAGAAAGGAAAAATAGGATGAGTACAGATAAAAATCAAATGTATTTTGCGACAGATCCAACGACTGCGCATGATGAACATGTGATTGATTATCATGTGGATAACATTGATTTGAAATTTACCACTGACGCTGGTGTTTTCTCAAAAATGCGCGTGGATTACGGCTCTGGCGTTTTGATCAAAGCCATGAAAGAAGTGACTTTTCCACAAGAAAATATTTTAGATGTGGGAACAGGATATGGTCCTATTGGATTATTTTCTGCAAAGTTTTGGCCTAGTCAAACTGTCGACATGGTTGATGTTAATGAGCGTGGTTTGAATTTGGCTAAACAGAATGCACAAGTAAATCACATTTCAAACGTAAATATTTATTCCTCTGATTGTTATGCACAGGTGGATAAGAAGTACGGCTTAGTTTTAACCAATCCGCCAATTAGAGCCGGTAAAAAAGTTGTCAGTGACATCATTGCCGGTGCGAGCGATCATTTGGTTGATCAGGGCGTACTTTTAGTAGTTATTCAGAAAAAGCAAGGCGAACCTAGTGCACGTAAGTTGATGACTGCTACCTATGGAAATTGTGAGATTCTTACTAGAGATAAGGGATACTATATTTTGAAGTCTGTTAAGAGGGATAATAATGCTGTCTAGCGCTAATAAAAAGAAATATATGGAATTAGCCATAGATCAAGCTAAAGAGGCTGAGAAGCAAGGAGAGGTTCCTATCGGAGCAGTAGTAGTTGATCCCGAAGGAAAAGTAATAGGCACAGGCTATAATAGGCGGGAATTAGACGAAGATGCTACTCAACATGCTGAAATGATTGCTATCAAAGAAGCATGTCATAATTTGGGTATGTGGCGTTTAATCGATTGCAGTTTATTTGTCACGCTGGAGCCTTGTCCAATGTGTGCTGGTGCAATTATTAACTCGCGAATTAAGGATGTCTACTTTGGTGCACTTGATCCAAAAGCTGGAGCTTGTGGATCAGTTGTGGATTTGTTTGAAGTGGAAAAGTTTAATCACCATCCACATAGCATCCGTGGTTTATATCGTGATCAATGTGCTCAAATGCTGAAGGATTTCTTTCGTGCAATTCGAGAAAAACAAAAGGCCGAAAAATTAGCTAAAAAAGCAGAAAATAATTAAATTTTTAGGCTAGAAACTAGAAAAAAATTGCGAAATACGTTATGATACTTTGTGGGCAATGTTTGACCTCTGAATCGTGTCAGGACCGGAAGGTAGCAGCACTAAGGTTGTTCAGGCATGTGCCTTTTATTAGACAATTACAAACTCTTAACTCTTTTAAAGAGTTAGGAGTTTTTTTACTAGGGAAGAGAATTTATGGCTTATCAAGCGCTATATCGTAAATGGCGACCACGGACTTTTGATAGTGTGATTGGCCAAGAGTCAATTACTGATACTCTTAAAAATGCGATTAAAAGAGGCAAAGTATCCCATGCATTTTTATTTGCGGGACCTCGCGGTACAGGTAAAACCTCCTGTGCTAAAATTTTTGCTAAAGCGTTAAACTGTACTAATCTTCAAGATGGCGAACCTTGTAATGAATGTGCTAATTGTATAGCTGCAGATAAAGGTTCAATGCCTGATATTATGGAAATTGATGCGGCTTCTAACAATGGTGTAGATGAAATTCGTGAGATTCGCGATAAGGTAAAATATGCTCCAACAGAAGGAAAATATAAAGTCTACATTATCGACGAAGTTCATATGCTATCAATGGGTGCTTTTAATGCATTGCTTAAGACACTAGAAGAACCACCAGAACACGTTGTGTTTATTTTGGCGACAACCGAATTACAGAAGGTTCCAGCTACTATTATTTCAAGAACGCAACGCTATAACTTTAAACGCATTTCAAAAGATGATCTTGAGAAGAGAATGAAATATATTCTTGATCAGGAGAATATCAAATATGAAGATAAAGCTCTAGCTGTCATTGCACAAGTAGCAGATGGTGGGATGCGGGATGCGCTTAGTATCTTGGATCAGCTGCTTAGCTATGAGAAAGAAAGCGTCAATTATCAAGACGCTTTGGAAATTACAGGCTTTGCTGCAAAGGAAAATATTGAAAAAATATTGTTAGCATTGCTGGAGCAGAATCCAGAATCAGCTTTAAAATTAGCTCAAACTGAATTAGCGCAAGGGGCTAGTTCTAAAAACATTTTGGATGAATTGATTGAGATGGCAACTAAGAGTTTGATGTTGATCAAGGCAGGAGACGACAACCAGAGTACGTTTTTATCTGAAGATTTTGTACAAAAAATTAAGGATATACCTACAAATATATTCTATCGTCTGATTACTTTAGCAAATAAAGCACTGAATGATCTGCGTTACACTAATCAGCAACAAATTCCGCTTGAAGTATTTTTAGTAGAAGCTGGCAGCAAGCAAGAAGAGCAAGTAGCATCATCGACAGCTACTCCGGTTCAAGCTGCTCCAGCTAAAGTTAATACTAATATGCAAGCAGAACTAGCTGCATTAAAAAAACAGGTAGTAGACTTAACGCAACAAATTAGTAAGCTGTCCAATAAGCCAATGCTGGCTAAGGATCAAGTGTTCCATTTGGATACGGCTGTACCAAAGACGTCTCCTAAAATTACCAAAAAGACAATTGTTAAGGAAGTTAAAAAATCACCAAGAAAAATCAAAAAAACTACAGCAGAAAATCGAAAACAGGTTTATCATGTTCTTGAAAATGCAACCAAAGAAGATCTGACCGCTATTAAGAATGTATGGCCAGATTTACAATCTGTGTTAGAAGTTTCAGAGAAAGCATTATTAGATGTTCTTGAACCTGTGGCTGCTAGTCCAGACCAGGTTGTAATGAAGTGTAAGTATACTTTATGGTTTGAAAATGCTTCAGATGGTGACTTACTGGATAAGTTGACAGATTTGATTGAGAAATTTGCTAAGCATTCATATGGAATTGTGTTAGTCCCAGATAATGATTGGCTTGCTGTGAGAAAAGAATTTGTCGAAAGTCACAAGGAAGAACTGATTGCTAAGAAAAAGCAACAGATTGAAAATAAAGAATCTAAAGAAAATTCTGAAATAGTGAATAAGGCTAAAGATCTCTTTGGGGATGCTGTAACGATTAAAGATTAAGGAGAAGAATTAAAATGAGTAGAAGACCTAACTTTGGCGGTATGGGCATGGGCGGAATGAACATGCAACAAATGATGAAGCAAGCAAAGAAGCTTCAAGCACAAATGGCCCAAGAACAAGAAAATATTACTGCACAAGAATTTACTGGTAAGTCAGCTGATGATCTTGTAGTAGCTACTTTTACAGGCGATCGTAAGCTTAAAGACATTAAGATCGATAAAGAAGCAATTGATCCAGATGATCCAGATATGCTTCAAGATTTAGTCATTGATGCTGTTAACAAAGGATTATCTCAAATTGATGAAGCAACTCAAGCAAGTTTAGGCAAGTACACGAAAGGTTTGATGTAATTGCAGTATCCATTACCAATAGCTCATTTGATTGATGCTTATATGAGGCTGCCTGGAGTAGGTGAAAAGACTGCCACTCGTTTGGCTTTTTATACAATGGATATGCCAGAAAAGGATGTTGAAGATTTTTCTAAAGCTTTAATTCAAGTGAAGAATGATATTCATCAATGTCCTATTTGTGGAAATATTACTGAAAAAGAAGTTTGTGATATTTGCTCCAATCCTAATCGTGATCAAACTACCATTATGGTTGTTGAACAACCTAAGGATTTGATGGCTTTTGAAGATATGGGTGAATATGATGGTCTTTATCATGTGCTTCACGGTGTTCTTTCTCCAATGGATGGAATTGGACCAGAAGAGATTAATATTAAGTCATTGATTACTCGTTTACAAAAAAATGATGATGTAAAAGAAGTAATTTTAGCTCTTAATTCAACTCCAGAAGGCGAATCAACTGCTATGTATATTAGCAAGTTAATTAAGCCAGCCGGAATTAAGGTTACTCGATTAGCAGCTGGCTTATCTGTGGGCAGTGATATTGAATATGCTAATTCCATTACTTTAAAGCGAGCAGTGCAAGGAAGAACGGCATTATAATGGCTAGAAGAAATAAAAATAAAATTAAAGAACTAGGTGATCAAAAGCTAGTAACTGAAATTGAAAAATTGCAGAATCAACTAGCTTTAGAACAAGATCTAGATCAAAATACTTTGGATTTATCAGATGATAATTATATTCAAGGTAGAATTTTAAAAGCAAAGTATACTTTTTTATATAATGAAGCCCGTCATCGAGGCACAAGATTTAGTGGTATCACTAATGCGATTATGCAGTAAAATTTAAGTCCCATTATGGGACTTTTTTAATTTTATAAATTAAAAATTGCTAGGGCTGTTAATCTATGTGAAACTTCTGTAAAATAGACCTATGGAGGATTTTATGAAAGGTTATTTTGTTAGTTTTGAAGGTCCTGATGGCGCAGGAAAAAGTACAGTTTTAAAAGAGGTTTTGGATAAGATTGGCCCTAAACTTAAGCCACAATATCTTGTGACTCGAGAACCCGGTGGATCAAAAATTGCAGAAAAAATTCGCGATATTATTTTGGATCCAGCAAATGATAAAATGGATGCCAAAACAGAGGCGCTTCTATATGCGGCTGCAAGAAGTCAACACGTAGAAGAAATAATTCGTCCAGCTCTTAGTGAAGGCAAGATTGTCTTTTCAGATCGTTTTGTTGATAGTTCACTAGCATATCAAGGAGAAGGCCGAGATTTAGGGATCAAAGAAGTTAAGCAAATTAATGATTTTGCGACAGGAAAATTAGATCCTGATTTGACTTTCTTTTTGGATATTGCTCCTGAAGTTGGTCTTAATCGAATTCAAAAACTTCGTCCAGGCCAAGAAGACCGGTTAGAACAAGAAAATATGGCTTTTCATAAAAAAGTTTATGCTGGATTTTTAAAAGTGAAGAATTTATATCCAGATCGTTTTGTAACAATTGATGCCAGTCAACCAATTGATGATGTCGTAAATCAAGTAATTGAAACTCTAGAAAAAAGATTGCCAGAGATATTTTAAGGATTGATTAAATGAAATTAGTAATTGCGATTGTACAAAAAGAAGATTCAAATAATCTACAAGGAGCATTTGTTAAAAGCAATTTTCGTGCTACTAAATTAGCAACTTCAGGCGGCTTTTTGAGTCAAGGTAACACCACATTTTTAGTGGGATGCAAAGATGAAGAAGTCGATGATGTACTAAAAGTAATTAAGAAAGAATCACGGGCAAGAGAAGAAATCGCAACACCACATATGATTTCTACAGGGTATGAAATAACCCAACCATTAAAGGTTACTGTAGGTGGTGCAATTTGTTTTGTTGTTCCAGTTGATAAGTTTAAGCGTTTTTAAATGATTGATATTTCTAATGTAGGGACGAAGCAAGCCCAATTTTTACAAAGAGCATACCAGCAAAAGAAATTAGCCCATAGCTACTTATTCGTAGATAGCGATGAGAGTCGCGCACTTAATACGGCTTATTGGTTAGCTTGTTTATTTAATTGTACTGGTGAAAATAAACCGGATGGGACTTGTCAAAATTGTAAACAAATTTTATCTGGTAATCATCCAGATGTTCTATTAGTTGAACCTGAAGGTAAACAAACTTTGGGAATCGATCAAGTGCGGCCCTTAAAAGAAGAATTGGCCAAAAGTCCGGTTGAAAGTAGTCGGCGCTTTTTCTTTATTAATGAAGCTCAAAAAATGACCTTATCCGCAGCTAATGGTTTGCTTAACTTGCTAGAAGAGCCCGTTGCTCCTGTAGTTACAATTTTAATTACTAATAATAGTGATCAAATTTTACCAACAGTTCGATCTAGAACTCAGATTATCAATTTTGATAATGGCGAAAAGCCTACCGGAAAGACTGCATTGTTACTAGAAAATGGTTTTTCTAAGAGTGAAATTGAAGAACTGGGTAATCTTGATAAATTAGATCAGGCAATAAAATATTTCTACCAAGAAATGCTAGAACATAATAGTTTGGCTTTAGTTAGTGCACATAAGCTGTCGGAGAATGCTAAATTAGTATCAGAGCAGCGCTATATTTTGGTTAAGTTGAAGTTATTAGCAGAACATGATCTGTCTGATTCGCTTAAGCTAAATATAGCTGCACGAATGCTAGATAATTTGGTTGAAATAGATAAAATGCGTTTAAGCAATGTTAATTTTCGCAATTCTTTAGATTATCTTGCTTTAAATTGGAAGTAGGTGTTTTAAATTGGATCCATATTTAAAATTGCAGAGACTGAAGGAAACAACTGAAAATATGACTAAGACTATTGCTAGTCTTGAGAATGATATTTTAGATACTTTAAAAGAAAATACTGAATTAAAAGTAGAAAATCAGTTGCTTCATGAAAAATTAGATAAATTAACTGCAAATCAGCCTGCGCCGGAAACTAAGACGCAAAGTGGTTTAGAGTCATTAAAGAAGATTTATGATTCTGGTTACCATATTTGTAATATGTATTATGGCTCACATCGTGATCCTAGTGCAGATTGCATGTTTTGTCTTGATATTTTAGATAATTTTGGCGAAAAAAAAGGCATAAAGAAGGATGGCAGATAAATTGAAACGGCAAAGCAGTTATGCAAAAGATGAAGGTAAGTTATACCTGGTTCCTACACCTATTGGTAATTTAGAAGATATTACAATTAGAGCTAAAAAAGTTCTGACTGATGCAGATTACATTGCGGCTGAAGATACCAGAACTAGTGGAATTTTACTAGAAAAAATTGGCGTTCATAATCGCATGATTTCATTTCATAAATATAATTCTAAAGAACGTGCGCCAGAATTAATTAAATTAATGAAAGATGGTGCAGTAATTGCGGAAATAAGTGATGCCGGGATGCCGGTTATTTCTGATCCAGGATATATCTTGGTTCAAGAATGTATTAAAAATGATATTCCAGTGGTTCCTCTTCCAGGTCCGTCTGCTTTTGCGACCGCACTTATTGCTTCTGGTTTTGATGCGCAGCCATTTACCTATTACGGCTTTTTACCACGTAAAAGTTCTGAACAAAAACCCTACTTTGAACAAATGAATCAAGCTAAGGCCACATCTATCTTTTATGAGGCACCGCATCGTTTAGCTAAAACACTGAAAAATTTAGCTACTGTTTTACCTAAAGATCGTCAGATTGTAGCTGCACGTGAATTAACTAAAATTCATGAGGAATTTATCCGTGGTAGCGTTGAAGAAGTAACCGAATATTTTGCTCAAAATGCACCTCGTGGAGAATTCGTAATTTTGATTTCACCAAATACTGAGGCACCAAAACAATTGTCTTGGCCAGAACTGATTGATTTAGTCAATGCCTTAGTAGAAAAAGGCGAATCAAAGAAAGATGCGATTAAGCAAGTAGCTAAAGAGCATCATGTTTCTAAGAATGAGTTATATGATCAATATCATCAAAAATAAATTATGAAATATACTGAAAACTACCAGATTGAATTTAGAGATTGTGATGAAAATCGTCGTCTAGAGTTGCCGGCTATGGTTGAATTATTGATGCAAGTTTCAGAACATCAATTAAGTAACAGCCATGCTGGTACAGATGATTTAATAAAAAGAGGATTAGGTTGGGTGGTTACTCAATATCATTTTGATATTAAGCGATTACCTGAAGCCGGTGATCAAGTCATTTTGAGTACTAATGCCAGTGGATACAATCGTTTTTTTGAATACCGTGATTTTGGTATTAGTGATTCTGAAGGGAATCCATTGGTTAGCGTAAAAAGCCAATGGGTCATGCTTGATCTTAAAAAGCGCCATTTAGTTCCTGCCGATGTAAAAATGATGGAAGATTGGGGCGTGCCATTACTGAAGAAAATGCCCCGTTTTCCTCGTTTGAGAGCACAAGATAATTATGAGAATAGAAGAAAATATCGGGCAAGATATGATGATTTAGATACTAATCATCATGTTACCAACAGTCATTATTTTAGTTGGTTTGTTGATATGTTAGATCGTGATTTCCTAAGAAATCATGTAGTGGAAACTATTGATATCAAGTTTGATAAAGAAGTACATTATGGCGACGAGATAATTTCTTGCATGAATTTAATACAAAATGATGCTACCAAATCCTATCATGCAGTTGAAACGAATGACGGAAATGAGCAGGCAGTCTGCGAATTGAAGTGGCGTGAGATATAATAAAAGACATGACAAATTGGTCATGTTTTTTTCATGATGAGAGAGGATGGAGAAATAGATGAATACAAAAAAGATTTTACGTACAGATTTGCAACAGATGATTTTTTTGGGCATGATAGTCGCAATGAAAATTATTTTGGGGCAATTTTCATTTGGTCCAACTACGGTTAAAGTAGGCCTAGGCTTTATCGGTAGCGTATTATTAGCTTACTTTTTTGGCCCAGTTTGGGGCACAATTGGTGGTGGAATCAGTGACTTGGTCTCCTCTGCTATTTTTGGCAATCAAGGAGGCTTCTTTATTGGTTTTACTTTGACTGCAATGGTTGGGCCATTAATTTATGCATTATTTTTATACGATCATCCAGTTAAAGTGTGGCGAATTGTTGCTTCAACAATTTTAGTAACAATTATTGTGAATATCGGAATGAATACATTGTGGCTTCATCTGATGTACGGGATGAATTTTAACGCTGCTTTAGTTCAACGATTGCCTAAAGAAATGATTATTCCTTGGGTGCAAATGGTTGTAATCTACGTTGTATTGCAAGCTGTTTCTCGTGTTAAAATAAAAAAGTAATTTAAGCAGAAAGAGAATAATATTAATGAAAATCTTAAGTGTTTCTACAGCTACTAATCATTTAAGCGTTGCCTTAAATGAAGATCAACAAGTTATTGTTGAGAAGAATGAGCGAGATGAACGTAATCATAGCGAACACCTTGATCCATTAATTGAAGAGATTTTAAAAGAAAATAAATTAACTTTAAACGATATAGACCGTTTTGCTGTAGCAATCGGACCAGGTTCATACACCGGTTTAAGAATTGGAATTACTACTGTTAAAATGTTTGCTAGCATTTTAAATAAAGAAGTAGTTGGTATTTCTACTTTGCAAGCTTTAGCTAAAGGGGTTAAAGAACCAGCTTTAGTAATTACCGGTTTAGATGCTAGAAATGATAATTATTTTGCTGCAGGATACATTAGTGGGGACATTCCTAAAAATGTAATTCCGGATGGTCATTACAATATCGACGTCTTGATTAAGGCTATTCAAGAATATGCAGCACAAAATAAGGTCGATAAGATTGTATTTGTTGGTTCTGGTCTTGAAAAGCAAGATGAAAAGATTAAAGCTTTGAATATCCCATATGAATATGGCACCGATGAGCAAAATGTGATTCATGCTGGCTTAATTGGTCAATTAGCAATTGATGCCCAACCAGTAGATCCAGATAAGTTATTGCCAAGATATTTGCGCAGAACGCAAGCAGAAGTAGATTGGCATAAGAAAACAGGGAAGCCATTCGAACCGGATAGTCATTATGTTGAAGAAGTTTAATCAGTTTTTTCATCAATCAGTTAATCAAATTGATATGAGTTTTACGCCATTTATTACCAATGTAAATGGCAAAATCTTGCAAGTAATGCAAGCTAATGATGATAATATTCCAGATCTATTAGTATTAGAGCAGCAGGTTTATTCTGGAAGAACCCCTTGGAACCAATTTTCTTTTGCAACCGAATTGAGAAAAAGAAATAATTCTCTTTATTTAGTGGTTTATCACGCCTCAAATTTGGTAGCATTCATTGGTGCAAGATTTAGTCCAGAAGAAACGCATATTACTAATATCGCTGTTTCTCCGCTTTATCAACATCAGCACATAGGTCATTATTTGATGGAAATGATGATCAATCGTGCTCGTGAGAATGACAGTGATTGCGTGACTTTAGAAGTACGTACGGATAATGAGATTGCTCAACGGTTATATCGCTCATTAGGATTTACAAGCAATTTTATTCGTAAAAATTATTATCAAGATACTCATACTGATGCAATAAATATGGTTTTATGGTTAAAGCCACATCAAATTAGAAGAAAGAAGTTTACGTTTTGAGTGAGAAAAAAGATATTCGCATTTTAGCTTATGAAAGTTCATGTGATGAAACTTCCACAGCTGTTATCAAAAATGGACGTGAAATTGAAAGTTTAATTGTGGCAACACAAATCAAGAGTCATCAAAGATTCGGTGGTGTAGTACCAGAAGTTGCCAGTCGTCACCATATTGAAGTTGTTAGCCAAATTACTAAAGAAGCTTTGAATGAAGCAAACTGTGGTTGGAAAGACATTGATGCTATTGCGGTTACTTATGGCCCAGGACTTGTCGGTGCGCTTTTGATCGGTGTTAGCGCAGCTAAGGCAGCCTCAATGGCTACTGGTATTCCTTTGATTGGTGTCGATCACATTATGGGTCACATTATGGCAGCGCAATTAAAGGATGAGATTGAATATCCTGCTTTGGCATTGCAAGTTTCTGGTGGACATACTGAAATTGTCTTGTTAAAAGATCCAGTTCATTTTGAAATTATCGGTGATACTCGTGATGATGCCGCTGGTGAAGCATACGACAAGATTGGCCGTGTACTTGGGGTAAATTATCCAGCAGGTAAGACCATTGATGCATGGGCTCACGAAGGAAAGGATACCTTTAACTTCCCACGTGCAATGATGGAAGATGATGACTATGATTTCTCATTCTCAGGACTCAAGTCAGCATTTATCAACACTTGCCACCATGCTGATCAAATTCATGAAAAGTTGAATAAATACGATTTGGCTGCCAGCTTCCAAGCTGCGGTAATCGATGTTTTAGCACATAAGACGATTCGTGCAATTAAGCAGTACAAGCCTAAGACCTTTATCATGGGTGGTGGAGTTGCTGCTAACCATGGTTTGCGTGATCGCATGAGTGCAGAAATTGCTAAACTACCTAAGGCAGATCAACCAAAGGTGATTTTACCAGATATCAAGCTTTGTGGTGATAACGCTGCGATGATTGGTGCTGCTGCATATAATCTTTATAATGATAATCAATTTGCGGATTTGACTTTGAATGCTGATCCATCGCTTGAATTGCCATATGCTAAGAGCATGTTGAATTAAATAGAATAGCTTTTTAAATCAAATACCTAGAACGATTATTTCTAGGTATTTTTTATTATGTAATAACATATATGTTGACTTATGCAATTGTGTGCTTTATCATCAATTGTGTAAGCAATATGTTATTACATAATAGAAGAGGCTTAAATTATGAAATACACTTTAGATGATTTTGCTAGATTAATCGATCACACTAATTTGCATGCTGACGCAACTGAAGCAGATATGAAGAAACTTTGTGATGAAGCTAAGAAATACCACTTCAAGATGGTCGCCATCAATCAGGTGCAATCCAAGTTCTGTTCAGAACAACTTAAGGGTACCGATATCGATACTGGTGCAGCCATTGCCTTTCCTTTAGGACAACAAACCATTGAATCCAAGGTCTTTGATACCAAAGATGCGATTAAAAATGGCGCTAATGAAATTGACTATGTCATTAATATCACCGAATTAAAGGCAAAGAACTATGACTACATCAAGCGTGAAATGCAAGAAATGGTTGCTGCTTGTCACGAATACAACATTCCATGTAAGGTAATTTTTGAAAATTGCTACCTAACTAAGGATGAAATTAAGAAGTTAGCTGAGATTGCTAAAGAAGTAAAACCAGACTTTATTAAGACTTCAACTGGCTTGGGTACTGGTGGTGCTAAGGTGGAAGATGTAAAGTTGATGAAGTCAGTAGTCGGTGATGACGTCAAAGTTAAGGCAGCTGGTGGTATTCGCAATAGCGACGACTTTTTAGCCATGGTGCGTGCCGGTGCTGATCGTATCGGTTGTTCTGCTGGTGTGAAGATTTACGAAGCTTTGAAGCGCCGGATGGAAGACGATCATGTTGATGGCATTGAGATTAATTGTTAGGAGTAAGAAATGAAATTAGGAATCGTTGGTAGTGGCCAAATTGTGCATGACTTTTTGTCAGCCTCTGATCAAATGCAAGATGTAGAATTAGTGGCAATTTCCACCTTAGCCAGATCAAAGTCAGTCGCAGAAAAATTAGCTGAGAAGTATCATATTCAGAAAGTTTACACAGATAACGAAGCAATGTTTGCCGATAGCGATATTGATACTGTTTATATTGGTGTACCTAATTCGCTGCATTTTCCAATTGCTAAACAAGCTTTAACAGCAGATAAAAATGTCATCTGTGAAAAGCCATTAGTTGAGACAAGCGAGCAGGTAAAAGAGCTTAAGAAGACCGCTGATAAACACCACGTTTTGCTCTTTGAAGCAATGACTGTTCTTTATCTGGAGAACTACTTCCACTTAAAAGAAGACTTGAAAAAGATCGGCAAGGTTCATGTCATAGCTTTGAATCTGACACAAATTTCTAGTCACTATGCGGACTTCTTAGCAGGTGTTCATATTCCTAAGTTTGATCGTAAAATGGGTGGCGGTGCTTTAATGGATATGAATATCTACAACATCAATTTCTGTGTCAGTTTATCTGGTCAGCCAAAGCAAATTTCATACTTACCAACAATTCAGCGTGGTACTGACACTTCCGGTATTCTGAATTTAACTTATGATGATAAGCAAGCTAGTTTAATTGCAGCCAAGGATGCAGTTGGACCAACTCGTTCTTATATTGAAGGCGAGAAGGGGTTAATCTACTTTGATGGACCATTAAATGTTCTGCCTGATTATTATGTTCAAATAGGAAAAGAAGAGCCAAAGCATTATAACTTCAATAAGTATGATCACCGCATGATTAGCGAGTTTAATTACTTTGCACGTAAGATCAAAGAACATGATCAGCAAGCGGCCGATGAAGCTGCAGAGCATAGCTTGAATGCGATTAGCGTATTAGAAAAAGCACAGGAGTTTTTGCCTCATGACTAAGGCGAAGTATCAAGAAATTGAAGAAATTTTGCGTAAGCAGATAACTGATGGCAGTTATCAAGCCGGTGATCTGATTCCGAAAGAAGTAGAACTTGCAGCTAAATACGAAGTCTCTCGTCCAACGATTAGTCATGCTGTCCAGGGTTTGGTTAATCAGGGCTACTTAGAACGCCGTAAGCATGTTGGTACAATTGTTAAGCAGACTAAAATTGCCCAGGAATTTACTCATGTCATTCAAACCTATGATTGTGAAATGAAGCAAAAAGGTTTAACTGCTCAGACTCAAGTTCTTTACTTTAAAAAAGCAAAGCCTACAGAAGAGGTAAGGCAAGCTTTAAAGTTGAAGGCGAACGATGAAGTCTACAAGTTAACGCGTTTACGTTCGGCTGATGGTAGTCCTAATGTAGTAGTGACAACATATTTACCTGTAAAATATTTAACTGATTTAGGGCAAATTGATTTTTCAACGCAATCACTTTATCAAGAACTGAGCAAAAGAGATTTGTCGGTGATTCATGTCAAGCGTAAGCTGGAAGTTAAGGCTGCCAATGAGATAACAGCTGATTTATTAGATATTGCAGAAAATGATCCGGTCTTTTATTTCCACACTTATGGTTACACTAAGAAGGAAATTCCGATCGAATATTCTATTGCCACATATCGCGGGGATGAAAATTATTTCTTAATCGATTTAAAAAAATAGAATAAAACCCGGATTTAAAAATGAAGTGCAACACTAAGTGTTAAACAAAAAGGCCATGAAGACCTAAACTTGAAGTGACGAAAAATCAAGAAAGGAAGATCTTCATGACCAATTCAAATTCTAGCATTTCTAAGCACTATCATCAATTAACCAGCGTACAACGTAAGTGTCAATGTTTTTGCGGTAGCCTAAAAACCATTAGTCTGACCTTAATTCCTTAATAATTTATGTGGTTTAACATTCGATTGAATTTACTTAAATAACTTCCGCCAGCAACTTCTGTTGTTAACGCTCCATGTTGAATTTCAATGTGCGTTTCATGACGCCGCTTTAAGCTATCTCTAGCTGCTGCCTGTAGTTTCTTGCGGTCTAAACTGATCAACTTACCTGTCTCAAAGTCACTATTGAGCCATTGCTCTAAGTCGTGATTCTTGATGCAGATCAATATTCTGAGCATGCCTTCTAAGCCAGCTTTAGACCAGTATTTGCCTTGTCCCTTAACCCGATAAGTGTACTTACGGTGATTACTCTCACAGCTACCGATTGCTTTAGTAACCTTTAAATTACGCATTTTGAACGGCTTGATATCGTCCCAGTGGCTATCAATATAACTGCGAAGTCGGGCGAGATGCTCATAGTTTTGCGCAGTATCTAGCTCATCAATTAGTTTACTTTCAACCGTATTCAAGATTGTATTCACTAAGTCGCGGTCGTACTTAAACTCTAAGGCATAGATTAATTTACCCTGCAGTTCTTGGACAAAGCAAAGACGATCTTTAATCTTCTTGTTCAGATGGAAAACGTCTAAAAAGTGCTCATGTTTACTGCAATGACCAACAATTTCGCCAAAGTCTTTTTTAGTATAACCAGCACCGCCATCGGCATTACTGATAATCAAAGTGTCAGTTAAATCATAAGTGTTAGCTAAATATTCTTTAGCTTCATTCAAAGCATCCAAACGGCTTAACGATACAAATTCCTTGGCATTAACTAGCTCTCTGCGTTTGTAAGTTACATTACGAATACCTTCACAAATCTGATAGCGATGAAACTCTAACCGTCCTTGAGTGCCTTTAATCATGACGCCATCGCCTTCAAGATACAGTACTGACACTTTTTTCTTTGAAGTTTACGCATCATAACGACTATCGGATTCTTGTTGTTCTTTGATCTTTTGACCAGCAGCTTTGACCAGATTACCTACTTGAGCATGACTAATATTAAAACCTGAAAGGCAATTAACAGCTAAGGCAGTATTGCGATAAGTGGCAACACTACTTACTTCTAAAATATTTCTGACAGCTAAAACACTGTAATGCTTATATTTATCAAAGCCCATTAATTCATCTAACGGATAGCGGCTTTCTGTACCAGCTTTCACATACCTTCTTCTAGAATAAGTTACTTCACCAAAAGCCATATTAATTGAACGTTGATTCTTCTTTTCAATCTGGTAGCCTTGATTCTTCATTGATTCACTTAGCTCTTGATCAACTTGTTCCAAGGCTAAAGCCATTAAGTTTCTAATCAAATTAAGAAAGAAGACTACTAAAGCTTTTTCACGTTTAATAATATTAGTTTCAGACTTTAAAATACCTACGATTTCAGTTACAATTAAATTCATAAAAGACCAGTTTCTAATATGTTTTTTTGCTTAACATCAGACTACTGGTCTTTTTGTTTTGGAGTCAAGTCCTAAATTGGATTTGGCTCCTTTTTAATTTGTAACTAAGCGTCACCGCAAACTATTTTACGCTTAGGAATAATAAAATCCGTTACTTAATATAGCCATAAACACAAAAAAGACTACCACATATTGTGGAAGTCTTTAGATATGTTATTCAAAATTATCCATTTCTTCGATTGCTTTTTCCCAAGCGTTATTTGCATCATCTAGCTGTTTTTGAACATCAGATAATTGCTCTTGAAGTGGTCCAAGCTTATCAAAATTGGAAGCAATATCAGGATTTGCCATTTCATTTTGAATACTTTGTTCTTGTTCTTCTAATTCTTCAATCTTTTGTTCAGCTTGGTCAATTGCGCGCTGCAATTTTCTCTTTTGTGAATCACGCTGTTTTTGTTCTTGGTAAGAAAGCTTTTGCTGGCTGACTTGTTTAGTAGGTTGAACTTCTGTTGAAGATGAGGCAGCTATTTCTTGCTTTGCTTTTTCATCAAGATAGTAAGAATAATTACCATTATATATCTTGGCGTGACTATTTCTAACAGAAACAATTTTATTAGCTAATTGATTAATGAAGTAACGGTCGTGAGAAACGAAGAGCAAAGTGCCATCGAAGTCTTTTAGTGCTTTTTCAAGCACTTCTTTTGCTTCAATATCCAAGTGGTTGGTAGGTTCGTCCATCAACAAGAAGTTATCGTGTTCAAGAGAAAGAACTGTTAAAGTTAATCTGGCTTTTTGACCACCGGATAGTTGTCCGACAGTTTTATCAATATCTTTAGCAGTAAAAAGAAAACTGGCCAAGATTGAACGAACATCACGTTCTGGCATTGTCTTATGACGATCCCAAACAGTGTCCAAAACGGTCTTAGAAGGATCAAGTCTTTGCAATTCCTGATCATAATACCCGATGTCTAAAGATGCGCCGTATTTAATGGAACCACCTTTAGGCTGCAATTGTTTCATAATGGTTTTAAGTAATGTAGATTTACCGATACCATTTGGTCCAATAATAGCTACACGATCACCTTTATTAATTTGGAAGGAAATATCACTAACCATTGTTTTGTCTGGATAACCAATAGTTAAATCGTTAAGAATTAAAACTTCCTTACCAGAAGGGCGCTCGCTATTAAAGTGAATTCGAACCTTGTTCTTATGCTTTGGTGGCTTGATTCGTTCGATTTTTTCAAGCTTTTTACGACGACTCTGAGCACGTTTGGTAGTAGTAGCTCTTACTAAATTCTTTTGAATAAATTCTTCGTCTTTTTTGATCTCGGCCTGTTGCTTTTCATATGCTGCTTCTTGATCTTTATCACGTTGTTCACGCTGCATTACGTAAGCAGAATAATTACCCTTAAATGGAGTTAATTTACCAAATTGCAATTCGAAGATTTGAGTTGCCAAATGATCTAAGAAGTACTGGTCGTGGGATACAACCAAAATTGCACCGCTATAGTTCTTCAAAAAGCCTTCCAACCAATCAAGCGTATCCAAGTCAAGGTAGTTAGTAGGTTCGTCTAGCAAAAGCAATGCGGGCTTACGCAGAAGCAACTTTACGAAAGCTAATCTAGTCTTTTCACCGCCAGAAAGGCTGCCAATCTTCTTTTGCCAAGTATTTTCTGGAAACTTGAAACCATTCAGGATACTCTTAATATCTGATTGGTAGGTATAACCGCCTTTTTGTTCAAAAGCAAATTGCTTTTGGTCATATTGCTTAAGCAGTTCCTGGTCTTCGGGATGTTCCGCAATTTGTTCTTGCATGTGAGTTAAACTTTTTGCTTCCTTTATTAAGGGTGCAAAAACAGATTCCATTTCATCCCAAATGGTCTTGTCTTCGTTTAATGCATTTTCCTGAGCAATGTAACCTACATCAATGCCCTTGTTAACAGTGAATTCACCGTGAGTTGGTTCTTGCTCGCCTGTCATAATTTTTAATAGGGTAGTTTTACCGACCCCGTTGGGACCAACTAAACCGATTCGGGCATTAGAATCGATTGAAAAAGTAACATTTTTAAATAAAGTGTTGGCACCAAATTGTTGTTCTAAATCGTGTCCTTGTGCAATAATCATAATTTTTCACCTAACCATTATTCTACCATATGGTAGAAAGTGATCGAATACTAAATACATGTGAAAAATAATCTTTGTGAAAAATATATTTGGACAAACACCCTGTTAACAGGTATGATAGATATGCTTGATTGTGCATTCACAAACATGAAATACAGTTGGGGGCTTCTATTATGGATAGAATAAAAATTCCAAAAGCAACAGCAAAAAGACTACCTTTATATTATCGTTATTTGATCATTTTAAATGAAGAAGGCAAGGATAAGGTTTCTTCCACTGAACTATCTGAGGCAGTTCAAGTTGATAGTGCTTCGATTAGAAGAGATTTCTCATATTTTGGTGCTTTAGGTAAGCGCGGATATGGTTATGATGTAAAGAATTTGCTGAGCTTTTTCAAAAAGATTTTAAATCAAGATACGTTGACAAACGTTGCTTTAGTTGGTGTTGGTAACTTGGGAAGAGCGTTACTTAATTACAATTTTAAGCGAAGCAACAATATTAGAATTTCTTGTGCTTTTGATATTAATAAAAAAATTACAGGTCGTATCCTAAGCGGCGTTCCTGTTTACGATATGAAAGATTTAAAGCAGCAATTAAGTGATCAACAAATTTCAATTGCTATTTTAACTGTTCCTTCAACCGCTGCCCAAAAGACTACTGATGAAATGGTAGATGCGGGAGTTAAGGGAATTATGAACTTTACACCGATTAGATTATCTGCTCCTGCAAGTGTAAGAGTGCAAAATGTAGATTTGGCAACAGAATTGCAAACATTGATTTACTTTTTAGATTCTGAAAAGCAAAAGAACGATGAATTATAATCTTAAAAGACTACTTTTCTAAATGAAAGGTAGTCTTTTTTTACCTCTTAGTCATGAAAATTGACCACTTAGTCTAAATAGCTAGTTTTCACGCAAGATTCTTAGTTTAATATAGTTAAGTCGAAGGGAGGGATGAAGCTTGAAGGTAAAATTAAATATTGATCCTAATCAAAAGGAGACAGAAATAGTTATTAATGCTTCGGAATTAACGCCAGAAATTGAACAATTGTATCATGCCTTGCAGAAACAAACGCCTAATCTTGAGCAGATCGAAGCTATCAAAGATGATGTCTCTTATTATTTGAATTTAAGCGACATCCTTTTCTTTGAAACTGACAGTAAGATCGTCATGGCTCATACGACGAAAAATGCTTATCAAGTTAAATACAAATTGTATGAGTTAGAAGATATATTGGGCGGCAATTTTATGCGAGTAGCTAAATCTACTATTTTGAATTTGGATAAAATATATGCCATTACACGTTCGATTTCTAACTGTCAGATTAAATTTGAAGAATCATATAAAACGGTCTATGTATCGCGGCATTATTATCGTGATTTGCGTAATCGTTTAGAAGAAAGAAGGAATTTTCAATGAGAGGTAAATTGGGACGAGCTTTTTGGGGCATCTTCTTTATTGCCTGTGCATTGTTTGTAGTTTTAAACCAAATGGGGATTTGGACTTACAGACTAGGGTTCTGGGCTGCGATTGGGACAGTGATTTTTGCAATCAGTTTATTAGATGGATTAATTAATCGTCGGATCACTGAGAGTGTCTTTTCCGTTGCGTTCATTTTAATGATTTTCGCTGAACCACTACATATTACTCGGTTGGTACCGTGGACTATTTTACTTGCAGCAGTCCTAATTTCAGTTGGATTGGGGATTATTTTTCGCAATCGATTTCATACGGTGGTTTATGCAAATAAGAAAATTAAAAACTTTAGGGACAAAAGAGAAAATCTTACAGATCATATCTTTACTGATACAGTAAGCAAAGAACAAGGTTCTCATGTAGTAGTTGATCAAACTATGTCAGACACTTCTCGTTATATTCATTCTAAAGCACTAGAGACAATCGATGTGAATGCTAAAATGAGTGATGTTAACTTATACTTAGATGATGCTCAGGCAGCAAATGAAACAGTGACAATGAATGTCAATATAACAATGACAGATTTGACGATCTATTTACCATTATCATGGCAGGTAGAAAGCAACATGGCATCTACTTTCATGTCAGGTGATTTTGAAATTGATGGTACGTCTAACGGTGGTGGACCAACTTTAATTATTCAAGGTCGTTCGAGCATGAGTGATATCAAAATAGAATATGTCTAAAAAATAAGGCTTGGAAATCTCCAAGCCTTATTTTCATGCGGTTGTTAAACTTTTAATTAATTTAACAGGTAAGATGTAATGCTTTTTGTTAAGTTCTTTATTAGGATCACTAATTCTTTGAAGCAAAAGTTTAACTAACAAAATAGCCATATCATTGATGGGTTGAGCAATTGTTGATAATTCAGAATGGTAAGTTTGAATTTGTTTAGTACCATCAAAGCCAATTACTTTTAAATCTTCAGGTACTTTTAATCCTAACTTTCGTGCTTCTTGTAAAACTAAGACTGCGGTTAAATCATCTGTGCAAACAACACCATCAGGATGATCATTTTGCAGCATTTCGTGAATAGTTATATTTTTCAATAATGTAGAATCAGAAAATGCTACTGAACAAATGTGGGGAGTAAAATTTAAATTTTCTGCTTCGTTTAAATAGGCCTTTAATCGTTGGTCTGTAGGGTTACCTTTTAATTGTTTATTTCCTAAAAAGAAAATTTTATGACAACCACTTTGAATTAAATCATGTACTGCTAATTTGATTCCTTGATAATTATCACAACTGACAATAGGTACATTTTCGGATAATTTACGATCAAAAGAAACAATCGGCAATCCTAATTCTTGATATTCTTCGATTCCTAAATTATGAGCTCCGGCAATAATACCATCAACCTGGTTGGCTAAGAGCATTTTTAGGTAGGCACGTTCTTTTTCTTTATCTCTTTGAGCATTACAAAGGATTATCTTATATCCCTTTTCAAATAAAATGTTTTCGATATCTTGTATTAGTTCCGCAAAAAATGGATTGGTTATTTCTGGGAAAATCAATCCAATTAATTTCATTTTTTTGCCTTGAAGTGATCGAGCAAGGGAATTAGGTTGATAATTTAATTCTTTCATAGCTGTGAAAACTTTATGTTTGGTTTTATCGCTTAAATAGCCATGATTATTAATTACTCGAGAGACAGTTGTTACTGAAACACCAGCTTTTTGTGCAACATCTGTCAATTTTACTGCCATAATATCACCTTATTAAAGGATCGTTTCCATATTGTAGAAAGTTCCTTGATAATTTGTATCTTGATCAAATTTAATTCGTTGGTTAACTGGATCAGTGAAAAATCTGCCAGTTAGAACATGTTCGCCACCGTTAACGAAGATTTCTACTAATGAGTGATCGACAAAAATATCAAGTTTTAAGTCTTCGTGTGGAGTAAAGCTAGTAGATCTAGTGGTGCCATAATCAACTGCTACTTTCTTCCCAGCCTGAGCACGATCCAAAGTTAATTTTCCATCGTTGGTATCAAACTTGATTTGCAAGCTTTCGCTTAAATCATCGTTAGCAGCAAAGTGCAAAGTGCCAGTTTGGTTAGCTGAAATATTTAACTTTAATTCATATTGGCCGGTAGTATTTTCTTTTATTGTCTTACCACTAACTTTTTCTTCATTTCTGCGTAATGACTTGATAGTTTCAACTGGTTCTTGAATTAGTTTGCCATCATGAATACTCAACTTCTTAACTTGGCTTAAGCAATTAGCCCAATTTTCATCATCGGTTGGGTAAGTGGTATCAGGCAAACCAACCCAGCTAACTTCGTATGCAGTACCATCAGGGGCGTTAAATGCTTGTGTAGCATAAACATCGAAGCCTTCGTCGAGGTTGTGTAAAGGACCTGGGTTGATTAAACGGTGATTTTCAAAATCAATGTCATCGGCAATCACATACATGTTAGGGTAAATATCATCATAGTCTGCAATCTTTTTATCTAAACCTTGAGGGCAGAAAATGACTACGACTTTACCGCCGACGCGAACAATGTTAGGACATTCAATCATGTAGCCTAAAACGTGATCTGATAAGTTTAAGAAGCCTAATTCTTCCCAATTCTTAAGATCCTTAGATTTCCAAACATCAATATGACCGTGTTTTTCAGCTTTGTCTTGTGCACCTAAAATCGCATAGTAAGTGTCATTTTCCTTAAGAATTTGAGGATCGCGGAAATGTTCAGTGATGTGATCAGGATTCTTGAATAAAACAGTTTTGTCTTTGACGACACCATCTTTATCCATCCAAGCACCAATTTGGTAAGGAGTGCGAACCCAGTTTTCATCACGGTGATTACCTGTGTACATTAAGAATAATTTGCCGTCGATTTCACAAGCAGAACCTGAGTAGGCACCGTGTGAATCTGCCATGCTGTCAGGCTTAACGGCTAAGCCGAGATTGATCCAGTGAACTAAGTCTTGAGACTTGAAGTGGACCCACGATTTTAAACCGTGAACAGCACCAAATGGATATGATTGATAAAACAGGTGATATTCACCATTAAAATAAGAAAATCCATTTGGATCATTAACTAAACCTGAAATAGGGTGTAAATGGTAATGCATTTGATAAGCGGAATTTGCGGCCTCCGCTTGTAAGTCAAGTAAGGTCTCTGCATCCCATTTACTATAAGGTAAATAACGTTTTTCTCTTGTCCATTCCATAATTTTGCCTCCGTGTAAGCGTTATCTTTCATTTGTATTTTAGTAGATAATAAAAAATGTGTCAAACGTTTATCATATTTTATATCAGCAAAATTGGCTTATTAAGTCATAAGTCTGTAAAATAAATAAATAAATTTCTGTCAAACGATTGACATATTTCATGAATGCGTTATCATAGTTAGTGAATTGAGAATAAAACGTTTACATAGGAGGAAACAAATATGGACCACAAAAAGGTGGCTGAACGAGTAATTAAAGATGTGGGCCGCGATAATATTATTGCTGGTGCACACTGTGCTACTCGTTTGCGTTTAGTTTTAAAAGATGATTCAAAGGTTGACCAAAAGGCATTGGATAATGATCCAGATGTTAAAGGTACTTTTAAGACCAATGGTCAATATCAAGTAATCATTGGGCCAGGAGATGTTAATGATGTTTATGATGAATTCATTAAGATCACTGGCTTGAAAGAATTATCAACCGATGATTTGAAGAAGGTTGCTGCAGAAGGTAAAAAGAAGAATCCAGTAATGGATTTCATTAAACTTTTGTCTGACATCTTTGTTCCAATCATTCCAGCCTTAGTTGCTGGTGGTTTGTTGATGGCTTTGAACAACTTCTTGACTTCACCAGGACTATTTGGTTCTAAGTCAGTTGTTCAAATGGTACCTAATATTGCCGGCCTTTCTAACATGATCCAAGTCATGTCAGCTGCTCCATTTATCTTTATGCCAATTCTGGTAGGTATGTCGGCGGCTAAAAGGTTTGGAGCTAACCAATTCTTGGGTGCTGCAATCGGTATGATTATGACCACACCTAACTTGGGTGGTGCTACTAAGTTCTGGGATATCTTTGGTTTACATGTTGCACAAACTAACTACCAATACCAAGTTATTCCTGTCTTAGTATCAGTTTGGGTATTATCAATTTTGGAAAAGAGATTCCACAAATGGCTTCCATCTGCAGTTGACTTTACCTTTACACCACTTCTTTCAATTATGATTACTGGTTTCCTTACTTTTGTAATTATTGGACCAGTCTTCAAGGGTATCTCAGACGCTATTACTAATGCAATCGTATGGCTTTACAACACTACTGGTGCCTTTGGTATGGGTGTCTTTGGTTTGACTTATTCAGCAATTGTTACTACTGGTCTTCACCAAAGTTTCCCAGCTGTTGAAACTCAACTTTTGGCAGCATTTGCTAAGAATCCAGCAAGTTCTGGTGACTTTATCTTTGTTACCGCATGTATGGCTAACGTTGCTCAAGGTGCCGCAACCTTCGCAGTTTACTTCTTGACTAAGAACAAGAAGATGAAGGGGTTGGCAAGTTCATCAGGTGTATCTGCACTTCTTGGTATTACTGAACCAGCATTGTTCGGTGTTAACTTGAAGTACAAGTTCCCATTCTTCTGTGCTTTGATCGGTTCAGGTGTTGCTGCCGCATTTGCTGGTGCAATGCACGTAACTGCAGCTGCCCTTGGTTCAGCTGGTTTCCTTGGATTCCTTTCAATTTATCCAAAGACTATCCCAATGTGGGTTGTCTCAGTTGCAATCAGTTTTGCAGTTGCATTCATTCTTACTTACGTTTATGGTAAGGGTCACTTGAAGGAAGAAGTTGCTGAACAAGACGTTCCAGTAAACGATGCTGATGATTACGCTGAAGAAAACCAAAAGGCAGAAAAGCTAGGTAAAGAAGAATTATCATTAAAGGATGAAGTTATTGCTTCACCAGTTGACGGTACTCCTGAAAGTTTAACTAAGGTTAATGACCAAGTATTCTCAGCTAAGTTAATGGGTGATGGTGCTGCTGTTATCCCTAGTGACGGTACAATTTACTCACCAGTTACTGGTACTGTAACTATTGCTTACGAAACTAAGCACGCATACGGTATTAAGTCAGATGACGGTGCTGAAGTATTGATTCACATCGGTCTTGATACTGTAAACCTTAAGGGTGAACACTTCGAAAGCTTTGTAAAACAAGGTCAAAGAGTTGAAAAGGGCGATAAGCTTGGTACAGTTGACCTTGATGCTGTGAAGAAAGCAGGTTACGACACTACTGTCATGGTAGTAATTACTAACACTGCTAACTACGCAAATGTTCAACGCATTACCGACGCTGGCGACAAACACGGTGATAATTTGATCGCTGTCACAGCTCATAATTAATCATTAACTTATATAACTTACACTTCTCTAGAAAACAAAAAAGTTAAAAAGATAGATAAAATAAAGAAGACACTAAGAAAGATTATTTCTTGGTGTCTTTTTGTGTAATTAATATGTGAATGGACGAAATATGTTATAATTTAAGTAAAGAAAAAAGAAGACACAAAGGTCTCCTTTGCAGCCCGCTTTAAGAGCGGTGGCTAAAAATTATAAGATTGACGAACGTCTACTCAAATAACCTGCCAAAGTTATTGAATTGAGCGGCGTTTTATTTTTTGTCGTGATGATCGATGTAGGTCAGCAAAGCCAACACAAACATCCCAAACAAGAGCATCAAAGAAATGCAATCGTAAACCGACATGGCTGAACCCTTTCTCTAGTTTATTGACCATAGACCTCACCTCCGGGAGGTAAAACAACCACCGCTCATAAAACTTTCTGCGGAAATAATTATATCGAAAGCTAGTTCGTAAAGGAAGACGAACTAGCAAAAAAGCTCGCGTATACGGGCTTTTTTAAGTAAGGCTTTGATAACATTCTAAAATCTTAGCAGAATAGTTATTTAGCATGAATGTGGAATTTAAGTTGTTGACTCTATCTAAGCCAACTACAAAGGATTTTAATGCTGATTGATAATCTTTTTGTTTCAAAAAAATGCATCCCTGTTGATAGCGAATTACGTTTAAATTCTCAGATTCGGCATCTCTACATGAAAGAATTTGTTTATTAACGATTTCAAATAATCGGCTTGCTTCTTTAGTTTTATGTAATTCAGCGTAAATTACACCTAATGAATTAATTAAAAGAAATTTAATAGAATTTTTAGGACGTAAATGATCAATATCAATATTCATAGAGTATGTGATTGCCAATTCAAAATAATGCTGACAATCTAAAAGGTCGTGCTCAATCTGATAAACTGCACAACCATAATAGTAATAATAGTTCTGAAAATCTTGATCATTGTTTAAAGAAGAAATGATAGGTTGTTGACTAAGGTATTTAATTAATTCTCTGTATTTGTGCTTACTACATAAATCAAAAGCTGTATCTGTAAGTGTAGAATTATTAAAAGGCAATTTCTCTTTAAGAAAATTCTGATCAATTGACAAATTGAGCTTTTGGCAGAGTGCAAGAAAAATAGCGGTATTAGGAATATAATCGCCATGTTCGATACTACTAATCATTGCTTGAGAACAAATTCCTGCGGCTAATTCTTTTTGTGAAATATTTTGTTTTAATCTTTCTCGCTTGATAGTTTTGCCTATCTTTTTTGAGACTAATTCTTCAAAGTTATTCATAGTGAAATAACTATATCATATTAATCAATGAAAGAAATTAAATTCCTGCCTCGGCTGGGATTATTTTGTTGAAAAATTATTGCACTCTGAAAATCTTGGTAAGAGAAGGTTCTATTAATAGGGATGAATAGTCTTTTTTCTTGAATCTCATTCATTAAAAATTGATAATCCTTCGGTAAAGCAGGACGACTGATGAATTGCATTCCAGGAGTGTCCTTCTGTGCAACGGTAATTATTTCATCACCATGTGCAAAATGCTTGAATAATTTTTCATTAATTGTAGGCCCAGCAAGGTCAATAATAAGACGAGAGTTAGTTCGTATATTTGGAGCAATCTTGATATTGTATTCATCCATTCTTTCGTTTAAATAAGTTTTTGAGATGGCTCTTACATGAGGGATGAAATTTATATCAGTATGTCTCGTTAATAATTGCATTAGAACTAAACCAGTTACTGAGTCAGCACCGTAGATTAGTACTTGCTTATCTTTTTGTTTAATTATTTTAAATAAAGTCAATGCTAAGTCAGCTCCGCCAACTAAAGCAGTAGCTTCTTTGAGAGCAACATTATCAGGGATAGGAATAACAAGTGGTGGAATATTAGAGATGATTTTTTCTTGAAAGGTTCCCCAAAGGATTAAGGACTAAGACTTTTTGATGAAGAAGGGAGTTAGATCTTAAAGAACCAACTCTAGTAACAGCCCCGGTTCCACCGTATCCCATAATTTGTGGTGATGTTGTTGTAATAGTTCCATTAAGCTTGAGTAGATCATACCTAAGTAATGGCGCATATTTTGTTTCAATTTCTAAAGAAATAGGGGAGAATGTTGGCATTTGAATATCAGTTGATTTTGCTTGATTAAGAGCTGATTGAACAATAGCTTTCATAGATTTGTATCCTTTCAAAAATAATTGAAGAAAGAATACAAGATTTAGATTATTTTGAAAAATAAGAATACTGATATTGGATTGATATAGTTATATTTTAGATTATCTATTTATAAATCTAATTAACTTTAATCTCTTGCCAATTTGACTAAAAGATTCCAACTAATTGGATTTTTACACTGAAATAGAGTAAAGATGGGAGTTAATTAAATTTTGATTATTAGTAGTGTTACACCTTAACAACATGCTATAATTTTGGCTAATTAAAGGGGAGATGATGAGAATGAAAAAGAAGAAAAATGAAACACTAAAAATCACTTGGATCATGACCGCTGTTTATTGGGTAGTTGGTCTATTATGCATGTTTTGGGGCAAGATAGATCATGCTTTTGCTAACCAAGTAAAAGATATTAACAATGTGTATGCACTGACCTTATTAATTATTCTGATTTTGCCACTGCTTTTTTCAATCTTATTATCCATGAAAGTGAAGCCACCACGTTTAATTTGCAATCCACTGGTTGCCGTAATTTACTTGCTAATCGTAATTGCAGCAGGGATGGCATATAATTTTCAAAATATTATTGGCTATTTCTTTCCGATTATTCTTTTTGTTTTGATGGCATTTTTGGCAATCTTTTATGCTTTGCTTAAAACCATTAGAAATAAGAAAAATAGTAAATATTATTTCGTTGATGGTAAAGATAAAGAGGAATGTAATAGCTTTTGGGATGCATATAAGCAATATTATGCGATGGGATTAACCTCTGGCATTATTGAAGGTTTACTAACTGTAGTTTTTAATTAAAAATAAGATAAAAATAAAATTAGCACTCTTTTGCAAAAAGTGCTAATTTTTTCTTGCTTTTTTTAATAAAACAGGTTATTATCATATTTGTAAGTTAGCACTTAAGAAATAAGAGTGCTAATCACTGATAAAGATATCAAAATTTTAAAAAAGAAAACTAATTATAAGGGGGACTAAACGTGTTACAACCAATCGGTGATCGCGTGATCGTAAAAGTTAAAGATGAAGAAGAAAAGACTGTTGGTGGTATTGTTTTAGCATCTAACGCTAAGAAGAAGCCAACTGAAGGTGAAGTTGTAGCCGTAGGTGAAGGTGCTTACGCATCAAACGGTGAAAAGATTCCTATGTCAGTTAAGAAAGGTGACGTAGTTCTCTACGATAGATATTCTGGCACCAACGTTGAATACGAAGGTGAAAAGTACTTAGTACTTCACGAAAAAGACATTTTAGCAATTGCAAAATAATTGACGCAATTATTAGAAATTAAAATACGAGATTAAGGAGCATAGATAACCTATGGCAAAAGATATTAAATTCTCAGAAAACGCAAGACGTTCACTTTTAAAGGGTGTTGATAAGTTAGCTGATACTGTTAAGACTACTATTGGTCCTAAGGGTAGAAACGTTGTTTTGGAACAAAGCTATGGTAACCCAGACATCACTAACGATGGTGTTACTATTGCTAAGTCAATTGAATTAAAAGACCACTACGAAAACATGGGTGCTAAGTTAGTTGCTGAAGCAGCTCAAAAGACTAACGACATCGCTGGTGACGGTACTACTACTGCTACTGTTTTAACTCAAGCTATCGTACGTGAAGGTATGAAGAACGTTACTGCTGGTGCTAACCCAGTTGGCATTCGTCGCGGTATCGAAAAAGCTACTAAGGCTGCTGTTGATGAACTTCACAAGATCAGCCACAAGGTTGAATCAAAGGACCAAATCGCTAACGTTGCTGCTGTTTCATCAGCTTCTAAAGAAGTCGGTGCTTTGATTGCTGACGCTATGGAAAAGGTTGGTCACGATGGTGTTATCACTATTGAAGACTCACGTGGTATTAATACTGAACTTTCAGTAGTTGAAGGTATGCAATTTGATCGTGGTTACTTATCACAATACATGGTAACTGACAACGACAAGATGGAAGCAGACCTTGATAATCCTTACATCTTGATCACTGACAAGAAGATTTCAAACATCCAAGACATCTTGCCATTACTTCAAGAAATCGTTCAACAAGGTAAGTCATTATTGATCATTGCTGACGATGTAACTGGTGAAGCTCTTCCAACTCTTGTTTTGAACAAGATTCGTGGTACTTTCAACGTTGTTGCTGTTAAGGCTCCTGGCTTTGGTGACCGTCGTAAGGCACAATTACAAGATATCGCTGCATTAACTGGTGGTACTGTTATTACTGAAGATCTTGGTCTTGAACTTAAGGACACCAAGATTGATCAATTAGGTCAAGCTCGTCGTATCACTGTAACCAAGGACTCAACTACTATTGTTGACGGTGCTGGTTCAAAGGATGCTATTGACGAACGTGTTGACACTATCAGAAAGCAAATCGAAGACTCAACTTCAGACTTCGACAAGAAGAAGTTACAAGAACGTCTTGCAAAACTTACTGGTGGTGTAGCTGTTATCCACGTTGGTGCTGCTACTGAAACTGAACTTAAGGAACGTCGTTACAGAATTGAAGACGCTTTGAACTCAACTCGTGCTGCCGTTGACGAAGGTTACGTTGCTGGTGGTGGTACAGCTTTAGTAAATGTTGAAAAGGCTGTTCGTGAAGTTAAGGGTGAAACCACTGATGAACAAACAGGTATCAACATTGTTCTTAGAGCTTTGAGCGCACCAGTTCGTCAAATTGCTGAAAACGCTGGTAAAGATGGTTCAGTAATCTTAGACAAGCTTGAACACCAAGAAAACGAAATTGGTTACAATGCTGCTACTGATAAGTGGGAAAACATGGTTGACGCTGGTATTATCGACCCAACCAAGGTAACTCGTACCGCTTTACAAAACGCTGCTTCAATTGCTGCTCTTCTTCTTACTACTGAAGCTGTTGTTGCAGAAATTCCTGAACCAAAGCCAGCACAACCAGCAGGTAACCCTGCAGGCGCACCAGGAATGGGTATGTAATTGTAGCTTTTTAGCACAACACTCTCACTCTATTTCAAAAAACAAATAAATATTAAAAACTTCGAAGTTGAAAAAAGTTCAGCTTCGAAGTTTTTCTTTTCTCTTCCTTTATAGCGTATAATACTTAACAGTAACTCACTCTAGATGAAAATAGGAAAGGGACGTAAATGGCTGAGAAAACAACTCCTATGATGGAGCAATATTATGAAATAAAGAAGCAATATCCTGACGCCTTTCTTTTTTATCGCGTCGGAGATTTTTATGAATTGTTTGAAGATGATGCGGTTAAGGGGGCACAGATTCTAGAATTAACTTTGACACATCGCTCAAATAAGACCAAGAACCCTATTCCAATGGCTGGCGTTCCGCACATGGCTGTGGATACTTATGTGAATACTTTGGTTGAAAAAGGGTATAAAGTAGCTCTTTGTGAACAACTTGAAGATCCCAAAAAAGCTAAAGGCATGGTGAAGCGAGGCATCATTCAACTAGTAACTCCGGGTACCATGATGAATGAAGGACCTAATGATGCCAAGGATTCTAATTATTTAACTTCTGTAGTTACTACTAAAAGTGGCTTCGGTTTAGCTTACAGTGATTTATCCACCGGTGAAATTTATTCTACTCATTTGAAGAGCTTTGCCGCAGTTTCTAATGAACTTTTGTCTTTGAGAACAAGAGAAGTTGTGTATAACGGTCCATTAACTGAACAAAACAAGGACTTTATGCACAAGGTAAATATTACGGTTTCAGCACCTACACCAATTGAAGGCGAACATGCGGAAATTTCTTATGTTGAACAAAATTTGACCAATGCAGCCGAAAAAGAGGCAACACGTCAATTAGTCGGTTACTTGCTTTCAACGCAGAAGCGAAGCTTAGCTCACTTACAAATTGCTAAGAGCTATGAAGTAAATCAGTATTTGCAGATGTCACATACTGTGCAAAACAATTTGGAATTAGTGGCTTCAGCTAAAACCGGTAAAAAGATGGGATCACTTTTCTGGGTATTGGACAAGACTCATACGGCCATGGGAGGTCGTCTACTCAAGCAATGGTTGGCTCGTCCATTGTTAAATGTGGATATCATTAATCATCGTGAAGAAATGGTTCAAGCATTACTTGATGGCTATTTTACCCGAGAAAATGTGATTGATGCTTTAAAAGGTGTATATGACCTAGAACGTTTAACAGGACGAATTGCCTTTGGCAATGTTAATGCCCGTGAATTATTGCAATTGTCGCGTTCTTTGCAAGCAGTGCCGGTTATTCTTGATGCACTTAATCAATCTGACAGTGATGTTTTGACAGATTTCGCCAAAAAAATTGATCCTTTAAAGGGTGTTGCTGAATTAATTTCTACTACTCTAGTAAAAGATCCACCACTTTTAACCACAGACGGTGGATTAATTAGAGATGGTGTGGATAAACAACTCGATCGCTATCGGGATGCCATGAACAATGGTAAAAAGTGGCTTGTTCAAATGGAAACTGATGAACGTCAAAAGACAGGTATTGACAACTTGAAAGTCGGTTTCAATAAGGTCTTTGGCTACTATATTCAAGTATCTAATGGTAACAAGAGTAAGGTGCCTCTTGATCGCTATACTCGTAAGCAAACTTTAACTAATGCAGAACGCTACATTACTCCAGAGTTGAAAGAGCATGAAAATTTAATTTTAGAGGCGCAGACTCGTTCAACTGATCTTGAATATGATTTATTTGTTCAATTGCGTGATGAAGTCAAGAAGTACATTCCTGCTTTGCAAAAATTGGGTAATCAATTAGCTGCATTAGATGTTTATTGTGGCTTCGCTACAGTTGCTGAACAAAACAATTATTGTCGCCCATCTTTCCACACTGATAGTCAAGACATTGACGTCGTTAATGGTCGTCACCCGGTTGTGGAAAAAGTAATGACTGCAGGTTCATATATTCCTAATGATGTGAAGATGGATTCTGCTACAAATATCTTTTTGATTACTGGACCAAACATGTCAGGTAAGAGTACTTATATGCGGCAGATGGCGTTAATTGCCATTATGGCGCAAGTTGGTTCATTTGTCCCTGCTGATAGTGCAGCTTTACCTATCTTTGATCAAATCTTTACTCGTATTGGTGCAGCTGATGATTTGATTTCTGGTCAAAGTACTTTCATGGTGGAAATGAGCGAGGCAAACGATGCTTTGCAATATGCTACGAAGCGCAGTCTAGTTTTATTTGACGAAATTGGACGTGGTACGGCTACTTATGATGGTATGGCCTTAGCGGGTGCTATTGTTAAATACTTGCATGATAAAGTTGGTGCCAAGGCACTTTTTGCTACGCACTATCATGAATTAACCAGCCTTGATGAAACGCTTGATCATTTGAAAAATATCCATGTTGGTGCAACTGAAGAAAATGGTAAGTTAATTTTCTTACATAAAATCTTGCCAGGTCCTGCTGATCAAAGTTATGGTATCCACGTTGCACAACTTGCTGGCTTGCCACGTGCCGTTTTACGTGAGGCAACTAAATTATTGAAGCACTTAGAAGCACAGGGGAGTGAACTGGCACCAGTTAGTCAGCAACTTGATTTATTTGCTCAACCAGTAACGGATTCTGATGAAATTGAAGATAATGACAGTGAAAATAGTCCGATGACCGATGCGGAACAAGATGTGCTTGATGATATTTCTAATCTTTATTTAGCTGATAAGACACCATTGCAAATCATGCAAATGGTAGCTGATTGGCAAAAGGACTTGAAGGATGATAAGTAATGGCTAAAATTCACGAGCTATCTGAAAATTTAACTAATCAGATTGCAGCGGGTGAAGTAATAGAGCGTCCTGCTAGTGTAGTTAAAGAACTTGTGGAAAATTCACTTGATGCTGGTGCAACGAGAATTAGAGTCGATTTTATTGATGCCGGATTAAAGCAAATTGTAGTCCAAGATAATGGAACTGGAATTGAACGTGATCAAGTAGATTTGGCATTTACTAGGCATGCCACAAGCAAGATTAACAATGAGCATGATTTGTTCAAGGTTTCTACTTTAGGATTTCGTGGTGAAGCTTTAGCTTCAATTTCCGCTGTTAGTCATGTCGAAATTGTGACAGCCACAGAAAATGCGATTGGGATTAAGGCAGAATTTAGTGGCGGCAGTAAAAAAGGCCAAGAAGATGCAGCGTCACAAAAAGGAACTAAAATTACAGTTCGAGACCTATTCTTTAACACGCCTGCGCGATTAAAGTATTTACGTAGTCCACGGACTGAAATTATGAAAATTGTGGATATTATTAACCGTTTATCTTTAGGTTATCCGCAAGTTTCGTTTACCTTGTCAAATACGGGTAAAGTTTTACTCAGAACAACTGGCAATGGCAATTTAAAACAGACGATCGCTAATGTATATGGCCGTCATATTGCTGAAAAAATGGAAAGTTTTGAAGCAAAAGACAGTGATTTTAAGATTACAGGATTAATGTCCAAACCGGAATTAACTCGTTCTACGCGCAACTTTATCTCGATCTTATTGAATGGTCGTTATATCAAGAATTTTCAATTGAATAATGCCATTATGGATGGCTACGGTTCAAAATTAACGGCGCGTCATTATCCTATTGTCGTGATCGCTATTCATGTTGATCCATTATTAGTAGATGTGAACGTCCATCCCACTAAGCAAGAGGTACGTTTATCTAAAGAAAAAGAACTTAGTCGTTTGATCACTGGTGCCATTAGCGATGCTTTGCTAGATAAAGCTGAACAAAGTAGCGGTTTTGCCAATTTAGAAAATAAACGTGAAACTTTAGTTGATCAATTAGAGTTCAACCTCAATCAAGACGTTGTCAATACAACGCGTAAGACGCCGGAAGTTCATGAAGAAGCTGAGAAGCCAGAGTTTTTAGTAAAACAAGAAGCCAAAAAAGTTGAGGAGCCTAAAAAAGAAACTGCGCATAACTATGTGGATATCAATATCCCACGTGAGGATGATCAATATATCATTACTAAAACCTGGGATGAGAATGTTGCCTTGCAACAAAAATTGATGCCGTTTAGCAATAAAAAGGTAGATCAAGAAGTTATTTCAACTGGGGATGAAACTTTAGCCAATAATTTGCCGCGCCTTGCTTATGTTGGGAAAATGGATACGTATATACTGGCTGAAAATGATGGTGACTTATATTTGATTGATCAAGTGGCCGCCAGACGCCGTCTTCAATTTGAACAAATCTATCAAACTATTACTTCTAAAAAAATAGTGCAGCAAGGTTTGCTGACACCGATTGTGTTGGAATTTGGTAATTTGGATTTTTTGCAAATTAAAGATAAAATTTATCAAATTAAGCAACTAGGCATTTATTTAGATGAATTTGGTCAAAATAGTTTTATTGTGCGTTCGTATCCTACATGGATTCATGAGCATGTCGAAGAATCCATCCGTGAAATTTTGGATAATTATTTGAATCTTGATAAGGGTAAATCACAAAATTTATTTAAGCGAGTAGCAGCGTTAGAAGCTAAACGCAATGTTAAAGGTAAAATCAATTTATCCGCTGCAGAAGGTGCACAAATTATTGCGGATCTGCGTAAAACGTCCGATCCTTATCATGATGCAGATGGCCAGTTAATTTTAGTGCGGATAAGTCAGAACGAATTAAGAAAAATGTTCAAGAAGGATGAATAATAAATGTACGAATATTTTGAAGGAATAGTTACAGTTATTACACCAAGTTATATCGTAGTCGATGTAAATGGCGTAGGTTATAAAGTATATAGCCCAACTCCTTTTGCTTACCAAAAGGGAGATAAAGCTAAGATCTTTATTGAACAAATTGTAAGAGATACAGGAATTACTCTTTATGGTTTTCAAAGTGAAGATGATAAGGGGCTCTTTCTTAAACTCTTAAGCGTTAGTGGGATTGGTCCTAAGAGTGCCTTAGCAATCATGGCAGCTGAAGATGCCAACTCTTTAGCCGAAGCAATTGAACAGGGAGAAGTAAAATATTTAACTCGTTTTCCTGGTGTCGGCAAAAAGACGGCGTCTCAGATTGTGCTTGATTTGAAGGGCAAGCTAGGCGATTATGTTGCTCGACTTGATCGTCAAGATGAAGAACAAGGAAATATCCCGCCAGCATTGAATGATGCTTTGTTAGCATTAATTGCTTTAGGTTATACTCAAAAAGAAGTCGACCGCATTACTCCTAAGCTTGAAGAAGTTAATGCAGATACAGCCGATCAATACATTAAAAAAGGTTTAGCATTACTGCTTAAGAAGTAGATCTTGTTATAATAGTAAATATTGATATAAGTGAGGAAGTGAAACTGGTGGCAGAAAATGAAGATGCAGTAACTTCAGGTGAAGTAGAAAATTCTGAAGAAGAACAAATGGAATTGTCTTTAAGACCCCAAACTTTGGATCAATATTTAGGTCAAAAGCGTGTTAAAAAAGAAATGTCCATTTATATTAAAGCCGCAAAACAGCGTGATGAGGCTTTAGATCATGTCTTGCTTTATGGACCACCAGGTTTAGGTAAGACAACTCTAGCTTTTGTAATTGCAAATGAACTTGGCGTGCATTTAAAGAGTACAAGTGGTCCTGCAATTGAAAAAGCGGGGGATTTAGTAGCACTACTTTCAGATCTTGATCCAGGGGATGTGCTTTTTATTGATGAAATTCATCGTCTTGCTAAGCCTGTTGAAGAAGTTTTGTATTCAGCAATGGAAGACTACTATATTGATATCGTAATTGGTGAAGGGCAGACTACACATGCTGTTCACGTGCCGTTGCCACCATTTACTTTGATTGGGGCAACAACCTTGGCTGGTCAATTATCTGCACCACTCCGAGATCGATTTGGTATCGTTGAACACATGCAGTATTACACAATTGATGAACTAGAAAAGATTGTCCAACGATCAAGTGATGTTTTCCATACTTCAATTGCACCTGAGGCGGCTCATGAATTAGCCCGAAGGTCTCGAGGAACGCCGCGTGTAGCTAACCGTCTTTTGAAACGTGTTCGTGATTTTGCGGAAGTTAAAGGTGAAAAGACAATTTCTCTTGCTACAACTGAAGGTGCATTGAAGCAGCTACAAGTGGATGACGAGGGATTAGATCAGACTGACCGTCGTTTGTTACGGACAATGATTGAAGGCTACAATGGTGGGCCTGTTGGAATTAGAACCTTGGCTGCTAATGTAGGTGAAGATATGGAAACAATTGAATCACTCTATGAGCCTTATTTGTTGCAGCATGGATTTATTTTGCTTACACCACGTGGGCGAATGGTGACAGACAAGGCATATTTGCAATTAGGTTTTCCTGTTCCAGGTGATAAATAATATTATTTTCTGTATAATAGACATAATATCTAGACAATAATTTTATGAGGTGAAAGATTTGAATACTTTATTTTTAGCAAATGCTGGCGCTGCTGGTGGCAGTAACATGATGATGATCGTCTTATTTATCGTTTTGATCGGTTTTACTTACTTTGGTATGATTCGTCCGCAAAAGAAGCAACAACAACAAAGATTGCAAATGATGGATAAGTTGAAGAAGGGTGACGGCGTTGTTTTAGTTGATGGTTTGCACGCTAAAGTTGATAAGATCAACAGTGACAAGACTATCGTAGTAGATGCAGATGGTATTTACTTAACTTTCGAAAGAATGGCCGTTCGCCGTGTTATTCCTGCTGCAGCACCAGTTGAAGAAAATGATGCTCCTGCAGCAGATAAGACTGAAGATGCACCTGCTAAAGAAGATACTAAGAGCACTGATGCTTCTTCAGATGAAACTAAAGAAGACAAATAATTAATAATAGCAAAAGCGTCAATTCAGACGCTTTTTGTTTTGCCATGAAAAAGCTTGTTGTAAAATAGAAATGATTTAAAAAAGCAAATTAAAGAAAAGGATAGTATTATGAAAAATATTCCTGTAGTTATGATTATTTTTGGTGGTAGTGGTGATTTAGCTCACCGTAAGCTTTACCCAGCTTTGTTTAATTTGTATCAACAAGGCTTAATTCATGATAATTTTGCCGTAATTGGAACAGCTCGTAGACCTTGGTCACACGAATATTTACGTGAACAAGTTAGTGATGCTGTTCATGAAACTCACGATGAGGTTGATGAAAATAGTTTAAAGCATTTTGCTAGCCATTTTTACTATCAATCACATGATGTTACAAATGTTGAACACTATGAGACACTGAAAAAATTAGCTCAAGAATTAGACGATCGTTATTGCGCACATGGAAACCGTCTCTTTTACATGGCAATGGCCCCAAGATTCTTCGGTACGATTGCTACACATATCAATGACCAATGCTTAACAGGTAGTGGCTTTAATCGAATCGTAGTAGAGAAGCCGTTTGGTCATGATTTGGCATCTGCCGAAAAATTAAATAAAGAAATTACCGCTTCATTTAATGAAGATGATATCTTTAGAATTGACCACTATTTGGGCAAAGAAATGGTTCAAAACATTATGCCAATGCGTTTTACCAATCCTTTAATCAAAAATATTTGGTCAGCTGATTACATTAAAAATATTCAAGTTACTTCAGCAGAACGATTGGGAGTAGAAGCACGTGGTGGTTACTATGATACTTCTGGCGCTTTGCGTGATATGGTTCAAAATCATATCTTCCAGATCATTACTTTGCTTGCTATGCCAGAACCTAAAGATTTAACTTCTGCTAGTGTCCACAAGGCTAAGCAAGATTTGCTTGAAGGCATGATCATTCCTAGTCCAGAGGAAGTGAAAAAAGATTTTGTTCGCGGTCAATATTTAGGTAGTGATACTACTTTTGCTTATAAACAAGAACCAAATGTAGATGAAAATTCTACTACTGAGACCTTTGTAGCTGGTAAAGTTAAATTTAAGGAAGGCCCAATTGCTGGGGTACCGATTTACTTTAGAACCGGTAAAGAATTTAAGGAAAAGAAGAATAGAATCGATATCGTATTAAAGCATATCAATAATCCTTATGGTCAAGCTCATTCCAACAATATTACGATTGAGATTGATCCTACTAGCAAGATTTATATCACCATTAATGGTAAAAAGATCGATCAACCAGGAATTAGACGCGAAGATTTAACCTATGAATTTTCAAAATCTGAAATGGTAAAAGTTCCAGACGGCTATGAGCGGCTTTTACATGATGTTTTTGTCAATGATTCAACTAACTTTACCCATTGGAGCGAATTAAAACGTTACTGGGAATTTATCGATTCTGTTGAAGCTGATTGGCAAAAAGAAAATGAAGCAGGCAATGCCAAAATTGCTCAATATTTGCCATATAGAATGGGCCCAAAGGAAGCAAACGATATCTTCGAGGCTCCAACGGAACATTGGATTTATGAATAAGCAAAATTTATTGCCGCAAAACGACATCCATCGTCGGATTATACATCTGGATATGGATGCTTTTTACGCTTCAGTTGAAACTCAAAGAAATCCAGAATTAAAAAATAAGGCACTAGTTATCGGGCAAGATCCTCGTAATAATGGTGGGCATGGAGTTGTAGCAACTTGTAATTATATAGCTCGAAAGTACGGCGTTCATTCGGCAATGCCTGCGATTAAGGCGGTTAAGTTGATTCCAAAGTCGGAATTAGTTTTTATTAGACCTGACTTTAAGAAATATCGGAGCGTATCAGCTGAGATCCATTCTTTTATGCATGATATTACAGATAAGGTAGAATCAATTGCTTTAGATGAAGCTTATCTTAATGTCACCCATAATAAGTTAGGACAAAAATCCGCGGTCCAATTAGCAATTAGCTTGCAACGCCGAATTCGAACAGAGCTTGGACTGAATTCATCTTTTGGTGTTTCTTATAATAAATTTTTGGCTAAAATGGGGTCAGAATATGCCAAGCCCTTTGGCAGAACCGTTATTTTGCCTGATGAAGCTAAGCAATTTTTAGGGATGCAAAAAATCGAAAAATTTCCAGGCGTAGGTCCTAAAACGCAAGAACAGTTACATGAGATGGGGATTTATACAGGTGCGGATTTGCAGCAGGTTGATGATTTTGTTTTAATTAAAAAGTTTAAGAAGATGGGCTACTTCTTAGCGCAGCATGCACATGGGATTGATTTGCGCCCGGTCATTGCGGATTCAGATGCAAATCGTAAATCGATTGGTATGGAACGCACTTATGAACCGGCTATTTATACACGTGATGAAGTGTTGACGCACATTCGGCATTATTGTAAACATTTAGAAGAAGAACTAAAAAAGCGTAACTTTTTTGCCCAAACTGTAGTAATAAAAGTTAGAGATAATGATTTTGATACTGTGACTAAGCGCAGAAAATTGACGAAACCGTCGAATAGCCAGTATGATTTCTATGACAGTGCTCGTGATTTGTTTGATAAAGCCAGTAACTTTTTAGAAAAAGGTATTCGGTTAATCGGGGTAACTGTGACTGATTTTAAGCAGGATGAATATCAAGCAATCAATTTATTCGATTATTAAAAGAAGTCCTTTTTCTGGTAAACTAGATACAGATAATTTTTAGAAGATGAGGAAAAATAATGAGTAGTTTTGATGACATTTACGAAAAAATCTTACAATATCCAACTATTATTTTGCACCGTCACACTAGTCCTGACCCAGATGCAATTGGTTCACAAGCTGGTTTGGCACGTGCAATTATGGAAAAGTTTCCTGACAAGCGCGTTTTATGTGCCGGTGAAAATGACGAAGGCGATTTAGCTTGGATTAATCATATGGACCAAGTTAAAGCAACTGATTACGAAGGTGCATTGGTAATTACTACTGATACTGCTAATACCCCAAGAATTTCAAACAAGCTTTACGACAAGGGTGACTTTTTAATTAAGATCGACCACCACCCAGATGTAGATCCATACGCTGATATGAGTTATGTTGATCCTGATGCTCCAGCAGCTTGTCAAATCATCGTTGACTTCTTAAATGAAGAAGGCTTTAAGATTACTCCAGAAGTCGCTTACCCACTTTACGCAGGTATTGTTGGCGATACTGGTCGTTTTATGTATCCAGAAACTTCAGAACATACCTTTAAAGTAGCAGCTCAACTTGCTTCAACTGGTATTGATATTACTGAAATCGCTAGAAACATTGCCGATGTAACCTTTGATGAAGCTAAGCTTCAAGCATTAGCAATGGACAAGATGGAAATCGATCCAGTTGGTGCTGCTTACACTATCTTGATGCAAGATGATTTGAAGAAGTTAGGTTTGACTGATGATCAAGCTAATGTTGCAGTTTCAACTCCAGGTCGAATCAAGGATGTTTTGGCTTGGAACGTATTTGTTGAAAAGCCAGATGGCACTTTCCGTGTGCACTACCGTTCAAAGGGTCCAGTAATCAATGAATTAGCTGCTAAACATGATGGTGGTGGCCACGCATTAGCAAGTGGTGCTAATGCTAAGGACATGGACGAAGTAAAGCAAGTCTTTGCTGAAGTTGTTGAAGTAACTAAGAAGTATAAAGAAGATCATGAATAATATTTTCGCAGATTCCAGAATTAAACCAGCTATTCAAGAGGGGTTAAAGAAGATCCATTTTGAAAAGCCAACTAAGGTGCAGGAAAAAGTTATTCCCGCAATGCTTTCTGATTTAAGTGTTGTAGTACAAGCTGCAACTGGGTCAGGTAAGACACATGCTTATTTGGTGCCTATCTTTAATGAAATTGATGAAGATGCTCACTATGTACAAGCAATTGTGACTTTGCCTAGTCGTGAATTAGCTGATCAGCTTTATCAAGTGGCACGTCAATTAAGAGATGCGGCAGGGATGCACTTTTCTATCGCTCACCTTGCTGGTGGTACTGACCGTGAACGTCAGTTAGAAAAGTATCAAAATAATACGCCACAGTTAGTAATTGCAACACCTGGACGACTCTTGGACTTTGTACAAAAAAAGGTATTCGTTGTTGATCAAGTTAAGACTTTTGTCATCGACGAAGCTGATATGACTCTTGACATGGGCTTTTTGGCCGATATTGATCAAGTAGCAAGCAAGATGCCTAAGGATGTACAAATTGCAGCCTTTTCAGCTACTATTCCAGTTAAGTTATCTAACTTCTTGCGTAAGTACATGGCTCATCCAGATCAAATCGTGATCGATAATCCAAGTGTCATTGCACCTACAATTAAGAATGATTTGCTTGATATTGGCTCAAAGAATCGTAAGAGTGTTTTGTACAAGTTATTGACTATGGGTCAACCATACTTGGCTTTGGTTTTTGCAAATACAAAACAAACTGTTGATGAATTAACTAGATACTTGCAGGATCAGGGCTTAAAGGTGGCTAAGATTCATGGCGGGGTAACTGAGCGAGAAAGAAAGCGGACTTTGCGTCAAGTTGAGCAAGGACAATTTCAATATGTTGTTGCCTCTGACTTAGCAGCACGTGGTCTTGATATCGATGGGGTAAGTTTAGTTATTAACTATGAAATTCCACGTGATATCGAATTTGTAATTCACCGAATTGGTCGTACCGGTCGTAATGGTTTATCAGGTCATGCAATCACTTTAATTCGTGAAGAAGAAATGAACCGGGTCGAAGATTTGGAAAAGATGGGCGTTCATTTTGACTTTGTTGAAATTAAGAATGGTGAATTAGTACCACGTAAGCATTACCGCAGTCGTGAGAACCGTCAAGGTAAGAATCGCAAGCTTGATACTAAGTTAGTTGGTTACGTTAAAAAAGAAAAGAGAAAGCGTAAGCCTGGCTACAAGAAGAAGATTAAGCGAGCAATTCAAGAAGATAATCGTCAAAAGCGTAAGCTTGAACAACGTCATGAGATTAGAAAAGCTAAGCGTCTAAGAAAACGCAAGCGTGAACAAGGACGTTGACAGACGAGGATTTTGTAGTACAATTATTTTCAGCTTAAGATATGTCTATTAAAGTTGAATTTCAAAGAGAGAGCCAATTGGTGAGAGGGCTTAATTCGCTTTAACAGATGCTCCTTTAAGTTGTATTAATTAAGAATATCAAGAGGTAACAAACACTGTTGCAATCAAGGTGGTACCGCGCGCGGAGCGTCCTTGAATAAGCAATGGTGTTTTTTATTTTGTTTATGGGAGATAAAAATGAAGAAACTAACTAGTTCAGAGTTTCGCCAAATGTTCCTTGACTTCTTCAAGGATCATGGCCATATGATTATGCCAAGTGCATCACTTATTCCACAAGATGACCCAACTCTTCTTTGGATTAACTCTGGTGTTGCTACTATGAAGAAATATTTTGATGGTTCAGTTGTACCAAAGAACCACAGAATTACTTCTTCTCAAAAGTCAATCAGAACTAACGATATTGAAAATGTTGGTAAGACCGCTCGTCACCAAACTTTCTTTGAAATGCTTGGTAACTTCTCAGTAGGTGATTACTTTAGAGATGAAGCTATTCCTTGGGCTTGGGAATTCTTAACTAGTCCTAAGTGGCTTGGCTTACCAAAGGAAAAGCTTTACTGTACTGTTTATCCAAAAGACGTTGATTCACAACGTGTCTGGGAAAAAGCTGGTATGCCAGCAGACCATATTGTTAAGTTAGAAGACAACTTCTGGGATATTGGTGAAGGTCCATGTGGTCCTGATACTGAAATTTTCTACGACCGTGGTCAAGAAAACAACGACGTTGCTGAAGACGATCCAGAAAACTTCCCAGGTGGTGAAAATGCACGTTACCTTGAAATTTGGAACATCGTATTTTCACAATACAACCACTTGCCAAATGGTAAGTACGTAGACCAACCACACAAGAACATCGATACTGGTATGGGGCTTGAACGTGTACTTTCAATTTTGCAAGATGCACCAACTAACTTTGAAACTGACTTATTCTTGCCAATTATTCACGCTACTGAAGAAATGACTGACGGTAAGAAGTACGGTGAAAACAAAGAAGACACTACTGCATTCAAGATTATTGCCGACCACGTTCGTGCCGTAAGTTTTGCTATTGCTGATGGTGCTCTTCCATCAAACTCAGGTCGTGGTTACGTTCTTCGTCGTTTGATTCGTCGTGCCGACCTTAACGGTCAACGTTTGGGCATCAAGGGGGCCTTTCTTTACAAGCTTGTACCAGTTGTTGGTAAGATTATGCAAAGCCACTACCCAGAAGTTATGGATCAACGCGGCTTTATCGAAAACGTAATTCAAAACGAAGAAGAAAGATTCCAAGCTACTCTTGATACTGGTTTGACTTTGCTTGATGACTTAATTGATAAGGCTAAGAAGTCAGATGACAAGACTATCTCAGGTAAGGATGCCTTCAAGATGTTTGATACTTATGGCTTCCCATACGAATTGACCTTTGAATCAGCTCAAGATGCTGGCCTTAAGGTTGATAAGAAGGGCTTTGATGCTGAAATGCAAGCTCAAAAGGAACGTGCACGTAAGGCTCGTGGTGATCTTCAATCAATGGGTCGTCAAGATGTAACTTTGATGAACATTAAGGACAAGTCAGTCTTTGAACGTGATACTTATGAAGAACCACATGCCAAGCTTCTTGACATCGTTGTTGACGATAAGTTAGTTGACAAGGCTGATGGCGAACACGCAACCTTAGTCTTTGACAAGACTCCATTTTATGCAGAACGTGGTGGTCAAGTTGCCGACCACGGTAACATTTATGATCAAGATGGTGAACTTGTTGCTAAGGTAACTGATGTCCAACACGCTCCAAACGACCAAAACTTGCACTTTGTTGACCTTATTTTGCCAATGGAAAAGGGCAAGGAATATATTTTGAAGATCGACAAGGAACGTCGTGAAGGTTTACGTCACTCACACTCAGCAACCCACTTGCTTCACGCTGCACTTCGTCAAGTTTTAGGTGAACATACTCACCAAGCAGGTTCATTAGTTGATCCTGACTACTTGAGATTTGACTTCACTGCTATGGAACCAATGACTCCACGTGAAATTAAGTCAGTTGAAGAATTAGTTAACCAAAAGATTTGGGAAGCTATCGATGTTAAGACTACTATCACTACACCTGAAGAAGGTGAAAAGATGGGTGCTTTAGCCCTCTTTGATGGTAAGTACGGTGACAAGGTTCGTGTTGTTCAAATGGGTGACTTCTCATCAGAATTCTGTGGTGGTACTCACTGTGATAACACTAACCAAATCGGTATCTTCAAGATTACTTCTGAATCAGCTGTTGGTGCTGGTATGCGTAGAATTGAAGCTGTAACTTCAAAGAAGGCATACGAATACTTAGCAAATCGTTCAGGTTTACTTGATGATATTCAAACAGAAGTTAAGGCAACTAAGCCAGACAACATTATTGATAAGATTGACTCACTTGAAAGTGACTTACATGATAGTCAAAAGCAAGTTGAAGCTTTGACTAAGCAAATCAACCAAGCTAAGGCTGGTCAAATCTTTGATGATGTAAAACAAGCTGGTGACTTGACTGTAATTGCTACTATTGCAGATGTTAACGGCATGAACGACCTTCGTGAACTTGCTGACAACTGGAAGAGTGGCAACAAGTCAGACGTCTTAGTTTTAGCTGCTGAAAATGATGGCAAGGCTAATATGATTATTAGCTTGAATCAAAAGGCCTTAGACAAGGGTCTTAAGGCTGGCGACTTAATTAAGAAGGCTGCTCCAATCTTTGGTGGTGGCGGCGGTGGTCGTCCTAACATGGCTCAAGCCGGTGGTAAGAAGCCAGAAGGTCTTAACGACGCTATCAAGGCTGTAATCGAAGAAATTTCAAAGAACTAAGAATTAATTAATTGTGTTTAAGCTTTTTTTCAAGTAAAATTGTTGACAGGAGGAATAAATATGAGTTCGCTAGATAAGACTATGCATTTTGACTTTAACCAAAATAAAGGAAAGAATGTTTATGACACTCTGCAAGATGTTTACAATGCGCTTGAAGAAAAGGGCTATAATCCTGTCAACCAGATTGTAGGTTACTTACTTTCTGGCGATCCTGCTTATATTCCACGGCATAATGATGCCCGTAACTTAATTCTTAAGCACGAACGTGATGAAATTATTGAGGAACTCGTTAAGAGCTATCTTGGTAAGAATAAATAATGCGATTATTAGGTTTAGATATAGGCTCTAAAACTGTGGGTGTTGCGGTCAGTGATGAATTAGGAATTACTGCACAGAAGTTAGAAACTATTAAAATTGATGAAACCAGATATAATTTTGGGATGCGTCCATTAAAAAAGTTAGTTAGACAATATGAAGTAGATGGCTTTGTATTAGGTCTGCCTAAGAATATGGATGGCACTTCGGGAGCTTCAGTTGCCCGCAGTAAGGCTTACGGTAAAAGACTCGAAGAAAAGTTTGGCTTGCCCGTGCATTATTCTGATGAAAGATTAACAACTATCGAATCACGCCGAGTACTCGTAGAAGATGCAGGTATTCATGATCGTAAAAAACGTAAACAAGTGATTGATCAGATGGCAGCGGTGCTCATCTTGCAAAATTATTTGGATTTACACCGAAAGGATTAATATGGCAGCACAAGTTAATGGTGACGATCAAGATCGTCAAATTACTTTGATCGATGATCAAGGTAATGAAGAATTGTATGAAGTATTATTTACTTTTCATTCAGATGATTATGATAAGTCATACGTACTTCTTTATCCAGCCGCTGTTGGGGACGATGAAGATATTGAAGTACAGGCTTTCAGTTATGATGCAGATGACGCAGGTGATGTCACTAGCAGTGATTTGCATGAGATTGAATCTGATGATGAATGGGACATGGTACAAGGAGTTTTGAATACTTTCTTGGATGATGATCGCCTAAGTGGTAAATAATAAAAAAGGACTAGCTGCGGCTGGTCCTTTTTGTTAGTTTATAAAAAGAAATATAAATAGCTATGAATGATAAAATTTTAAAGATCTTAGAGTTCGGTGAAATTACTAAAAGATTAAGTAAATTAGCAATTACCGCTCCAGCTAAAGATGCGGCATTGAAGTTAAGACCGAGTGGTAATTTTGACCGAGTACAAAATGAATTAAAACAAACTTTAGCATTGGCTGACTTATTGCGAGTTAAAGGACAACTTCCGTTAACTGATTTTCAAGATGTTCATCCTAGCACTAAAAGATTGAGTGTAAAAGCAAATCTGAATGCTCAGGAATTGGGTAATTTACTTCTTGTTTTAAGCTTAGCCAATGAGATTAACGAATTTCTGGAAGATGTTGATGATGAAAAGCTTAACTTATCAGCTATCGATTCAGTTTTGGATCAGTTAGATGTTCCAGACCTTTTATTTAGAGAATTAAAAAAATCTGTTGATTATGATGGTGAAGTACTTGATACAGCTTCAAGCGCATTAGCACGTTTGCGTCACGATATGCGTAGTAACGAAGAAGACATTAAGAACCGGATGAATGCTTATACCAAAGGAAATAGCAGCAAGTACTTGTCTGAACAAATCGTTACTATTCGTGATGATCGCTATGTTATTCCAGTTAAGCAGGAATATCGTGGCAAGTTTGGTGGGGTAGTTCATGATCAAAGTGCAAGTGGTCAGACTTTATTTATTGAGCCTGAAGCAGTTTTGAACTTGAACAACCGCCAGCAAAACTTAATTGCTCAAGAAAAACAAGAAATCCGCAATATTTTGAAAAACTTGTCTAGCTTAGCTAGAGAAGAAATTGATAGCATCAATAATATTGCTAATGCATTAACTCGTTTAGACTTTTTGCAAGCAAAGGCAAAATTGGCTAAGGAAATGAAAGCTAGCGAGCCTAAGTTGACTCAGGATCATTCGCTGGAATTACGAAATGCACGCCATCCATTAATTGATCCAGAAAAAGTTGTTCCTAATGATATTCGTTTGGGCGGCGATTTTGATACAATGCTGATTACTGGGCCAAACACCGGTGGTAAGACTATTACTCTTAAGACCGCTGGCTTGCTGCAATTGATGGCTCAGTCTGGTTTATTTATTCCAGCTGAAGAAGGCAGTAAAGTTGGCGTATTCAAAGAAGTTTACGCTGACATCGGTGATGAACAATCAATCGAACAATCGTTAAGTACTTTTTCATCACACATTAATGACATTATTGCCATTATGAAAAATGTAGATAAAGAAACCTTGGTTTTAATTGATGAAATTGGTGCAGGAACCGACCCAGAAGAAGGTGCCAGTTTAGCTATTAGCATTTTGGACTTTTTGCGCAAGAAAGATGCTAAGATCATGGTCACTACGCACTATCCTGAATTGAAGCTTTACGGATATAACAGACCACGCACTACTAATGCATCGATGGAATTTGACTTAAAGACTTTATCACCAACATACCATTTACAAATTGGTATTCCAGGTCACAGTAATGCTTTTGCGATTGCTCGTAGGCTGGGGATGCGTGAAGATGTAGTTAAAAATGCGCAAAACTTAATGTCAGATGAGGATTCTGATATTAATAAGATGATTGCTAAATTAAATGCGCAAACTAAGGCGGCTACTACAGCTCGCAACCGATTAGAAACGAGTTTAGATCGCAGTCAAAAACTTGAACAAAAATTGCAACAAGCGCTTGATTGGTACAACCAACGTGTTCAAAAGCAACTCGATTTTGCGCAAGAAAGAGCTAATGAAGTTGTAGCTAAGAGACGTAAAAAGGCTGATAAAATTATTGCCGAGCTGGAAAAGCAGAAAAATGCTGGCGTTAAAGAAAATAAAATTATTGAAGCTAAGGGTGAACTTAATAGCCTAGAGCGTCAGGCCCACAATTTAGCCCATAATAAAGTCTTACAGCGTGAAAAACGTCGTCATCATGTAAGTGTGGGGGATCAAGTAAAGGTCCTTTCATATGGACAAACAGGTACTATTACCAAGAAATTATCTGAACATGAATATGAAGTTCAAATGGGGATCATTAAAGTCAAAGTTAGTGACCGCGATATTGAGAGAATCGACAAGAATAATACACAACCTAAGAAAAAATTGGTTAGAGCAACAAGTGCAATTAGACGTAGTAATGCACATAGCGAGTTAGACTTGCGTGGTCAACGCTACGATGAAGCTATGACTAATTTGGATCGTTATATTGATTCCGCATTACTGGCAGGTTTAGATATTGTAACTATTATTCATGGGATCGGTACTGGTGCAATCCGTAAAGGCGTTTGGCAATATTTGCGTAGCAGTAACCACGTTAAAGGCTTTAATTACGCGCCTGCTAACGAAGGAGGTAATGGTGCCACAATTGTTAAATTAAAGTAAGCAGTCTTCTTGTAAAAAAGTAAGTAAAACTGATATATTATTAATATAGATTTAAAGATAAAACGATATTAATTGAAAGAGGTAAAGCATATGGTTGATGCAATTACTGATCAAAATTTTGAAGAAGAAACTAAAGATGGCGTTGTTTTAACAGACTTTTGGGCAACTTGGTGTGGTCCATGTAAGATGCAATCACCAGTAATTGACCAATTGGCAGAAGAACGTCAAGATGTTAAGTTTACAAAGATGGATGTTGACCACAATCAAGAAACTGCTAAGAATCTTGGTATTATGGCTATCCCAACTTTGATTATTAAGAAGAATGGTCAAATTGTTGATCGTTTAACTGGTTACACTCCAAAGGAAAAGTTGAACCAAATTTTGGATCAATACGCTGGTTAATTAAAATAAAAAAATAAGCTTGTGGCGAAGCCACAAGCTTTATTTTTATGCTTCTTTTTCTTTAAGAAGATCACGGATTTCTTTTAAGTAGTCTACTTCAGTTGGAGTAGCTGGAGCTTCTTCTTCTTCTTTTTTCGTAAATTTATTAACGGCTTTTACAATGAGGAAGACGATGAAAGAAATAATCAAGAAATTGATAATGGAATTCAAGAAACTTCCGTATTTAAAATTAGCTTCTCCAACTTTAAGAGTTAAGTTAGATAAGTCAATTCCACCGATAAAAAGACCGATGAGCGGATTGATTAAGTTTTTAACAAGTGATTGAACAATTGCGGTAAAAGCGGCACCGATGATCACACCAACTGCTAAATCAATAACATTTCCGCGTGCAATAAATTGTTTGAATTCCTTAAGCATTTTATTACTCCTATATCTAAATCTAAAAATATTTTAATCTAAGGTAAAGCATATAGTAATAATAAATTATAGTCTATAAAAAAGCTATCTTTTTTGCTAAATTTTTAGCCGAAACGAGCAATGATTTGAACTTTCTTTTCTTTAGGTAAAATGGTAATTTCACTTTCGGTGATTTTACCAGTTTCCTTTTGTACGGTTTCGGCAATCATGCCACTTTCAAGAGAAAATTCTTTACTATCACTGTCTAAACGGTCTTCGATATTTTGACCGCTTAATTCAAAAGTGATGGAGGCTCTTCTTTCTTTGGTTTTTACAAGAGTACCAAATTTAGCCATATGGAAGAAATCAACCAAATCATCAAAATCGCTTAAGTCGTAGTGACGTGAAATTCTTTTGCCAGCCCAATAAAGAATAGGGGCATCGTCATCACCTAAAATAGTTGGTAAAAGAAAGTCACGGTAAAGTTGATTAATAAAATATACGTGTTCGTTTGCGTTTTCTGTCATAAACTTATTCATCCCTTTTATTCTTTTTTATTTTACCGTAAACTAGTAAGAGTAGAAAATAATTTTTTCTTAATAAGAGGTTTTTATTATGGATAATCGTCCCATTGGATTGTTAGACTCGGGTGTTGGCGGCTTTACAGTTGTTAAAAAAGTAATTGAAAAGTTGCCTCACGAATCTACTGTTTTTATTGGTGATAGTGCCAATATGCCTTATGGTGATAAAAGTCGTGAACGAATTATTGAACTTACACGCCGAAGTGTGAAGTTTTTATTGCAAAAGAAAGTAAAGTTGATTATCTTTGCCTGCAACACAGCTACTGCAGTAGCAATGCCAACTTTGCAAAATGAAGTTGAACAACAAGTTATCGGGGTTATTCAATCAGGTAGTTTAGCTGCGGCTAGAACGACTAAAAATAAAAAAGTCGCAGTAGCAGCAACTCCGGTAACGATTAACTCACATGCATATCAAAAAGAAATTAAATTCAGAGATCCTGATATCAAGGTGATGGAAGTTGCAGCGCCAGAGCTTGCTCCACTCATTGAAAGTCAAAAGGATTATGATACAAACTTAGCAGCGGTAAAACGCAGTATTGCCCCACTTAAGGGTCAAGATTTTGATACTTTTGTTTTGGGCTGTACGCATTATCCACTAATTCAAAATGAATTTGCGGAAGCATTAGGTGATAAGATTCAAATCGTAGATCCTGCTGATCAAGTAGCACAATATACTTTTAATGTTATGCGGCGTGATGGTTTATTTAGTTCATCCGATCAAGCTGGAAAACATGAATACTACACCACTGGAGATCCTGATAAATTCTCAGAAATGGGGAGAAGATTTTTAGGACAAGCAGATTTGACTAGTCATCAAGTAGATACGAGGAATTTATAATGACTAAGGAAATTTTATTTGCGACTGGCAATCAAGGAAAAGCTAAGGAATTAAAGGAAGCTTTTAAAAGAGCTGGAGTGGATGTTGAAATTAAAACCAATGCAGATTTAGATAATCCGCCTCATCCAATTGAAAGTGGAAGAACATTTGAAGCAAATGCCAAGATTAAAGCTCATGAGTTAGCAGAATTTTCAGGATTACCAACAATTGCGGATGATTCAGGCTTAATGGTTGATGCATTAAATGGTGAACCTGGCGTAAGAAGTGCTCGTTATGCTGGTGAAGCTCATAATGATGCCAAGAATAATGCCAAGTTGTTGGCTAATTTAGGCGGTGTACCTGATGAAAAGAGAACGGCCAAGTTTTGGACGACGATCGTTGTTTCAATGCCAGGTGAGTTTGATAAAGATCTAGTTGTTTCAGGTACTTGTTCAGGCCGGATCCTTGCTGCACCACGCGGTGAAGATGGATTTGGTTATGATCCACTGTTCTTTATTCCTGAAAAGGGTAAGACTTTTGCACAAATGACAACAGATGAGAAAAATGAAATCTCTCATCGTGGTAATGCAGTGAGAAAATTGTTGCAAGAATTGCCTGATTGGCTAAAACAATTCAATTAAAAAAGTGTTTAGAATTTTTCGTTCTAAACACTTTTTTCTATGCGCTAGTTTTGATTGTACTAGCAGTTGTTGCAAATTTAATATCATTTTTTTGCAAAGCTTGAATGTATTTACCTAAATATAAATTTTTAACTATCGATTGCTTTTCAGGTTTTACCTTAAAATAAACGCCATAGGTAACTGTGCGTCCATTTTGCCCAGTAACCCCAATAATTGAAGGGCCAGAAGAAACGGTGCCTTTTTCAGGTTTAATTGATTTATTAACCTCTTTAATAATTTTGGTGATATGACTAAAGTCATTGTCTGCATCTAATTCAAGATTAATAGTTAGTCCAATAGCATTATGGGCCAGATTTTGTACAATCGTAATATTGCGGTTAGGAATGTAAATTATTGAACCATCTGATGCTTTTAATCGAGTGGTTCTAAGACCTAATTGATCTACAGTACCGACTTGACCATTAATGGAAACTGTATCGCCGACATCAAATTGGTCTTCACTTAAAATGAAGAAGCCGTTAACTAAATCACTCACAAAACCTTGGGCCCCCATACCTAAGGCAAGAGAGAAAATTCCGGCACTGGCTAATAAAGTTCCCACTGGCACGCCGATAATGGATAAAATACCGAAAAGATAAAAGAATATCAAGGTATATTGAAAGATACTGTTGATTAAAGCAGTAATTGTTTTAGTCCTTTTATTTCTAATTGTATTGTGTCTAGCCAAGTAGTTGTTAATTATCTTGTGACCAAAGTGGGATAAAAGGTAAAAGATTAGGGTAGTAATGGCTAGTTGCCAAATAATTGATAGAAAATTTTGCCCAATTTTGTCCCAATTGAACTGAATTTTATGCATACTGAAATGAGTAGGTAATGTGGGTATTTTCATAAATAGTTTTATAATATCCTTTCTTGAATTTAATAGGTTATAATAAAAGAATAACAAGACATTAATTGAGAATAAAGTATATTCATGCTAGACTTTTTTTAGATGGTATATGGAGGTAGAAGTTAGAAGATGACAATTTCTTATGGTGCTTTAGCAGGTTTAATTGCCGCAATTGCATTCTTAATTTTAGTATTATTTACGATCCCTATGCTTATTCGTACAGCAAAAGTTTTGAAAGAAACAAGTGCTACTATTCAGACAACTAATGAATCAATGAAGAAGCTTTCTGAAGATATGGATGGTCTGATGGATCAAACTCATAATTTATTAGATCAAACTAACGACCTAATGATCGATATTAATGGTAAAATGAAGACGTTGGATCCAGTAGTAAAAGCTGCTGCTGATTTGGGTGAGAGCGTATCAGAATTGAATGATTCTTCAAAGAAGATCGCTAAACGCTTTAGTAGCAATCATTTTAGTCACGCTGGTCTTGTTTCTTCAATTGCGGCTACTGCTTTTGCAAGACGCAGACGCCGTAGAGGTGAAAATTAATAAAGGAGGATTTCACTATGAAAAAATTTGCAAGTTTCGTATTAGGTGCTGTAGCTGGTTGTGCAGCAGGCTTTATTGCAGGTTCATTACTTGTTAGTGATGAACAAGTTGATGATGTTAAGAACAAGATTAAAGACAACGATAAACTTCAAGATTTGAAGAAGAAGTACGACAATGGTACTGAAATCGTTAAGAATCAATTAGCTTCATTCCCAAAGAACGTTGAAGATGATTCAGAATTAAAGGACTTCGATGACATCGTTATTGATGATTCAAACAAGGACAACGATGTTGCTGATGGCGATAACGCAGAAAAATCAGTTGATGATTTGAACAATGCTGAAAATGACAATACTGCCTCAACTCCAGATAATTCAGAAGAATAGTCAATTATTCATCGCAAAATAAAAAGCTGACGTCATGTCAGCTTTTTTTGCGACTAAATTTTAGATTAATCTCTAACAGGGATAATCTTCAAGTCTTTATTGGTATGTGTAAATGTCTTAAAACCATCCTTGGTTACGACACCACAGTCTTCAATTCTTACTCCAGCAAAGCCAGGGATGTAGATACCTGGTTCAATGGAGAAGCACATCCCCTCTTCAAGAACTAAATCATTGCCTTGAACGATTGATGGATATTCGTGGACATTTTTACCGATACCGTGGCCTAAACGGTGAATGAAGTATTCGCCATAGCCGGCTTTAGTAATGATATCACGAGCAACGCTATCAAGTTCTTCAGCAGTAATACCAGGCTTAGCAGCTTCAATTGCGGCTTGTTGTGCTTCGCGGTCAACTTCGTAAATTTCACGTTGCTTGTCTGATGGCGTACCATAAGCGACTGTTCTACTTGAGTCAGATGCGTAACCATCATGCATAGTACCTAAGTCGAATAAAACTAATTCGTTAGGTTGAACAGTGTTCATAGTTGGACCAAGGTGTGGGTTAGCTGCGTTCTTACCAGCTTGGACGATCGTTTCAAAACTTTCGTACATTACGCCTTTTTGAATCTTTAATTGGTAATCAATTTGACCAGCGATACTTCTTTCAGTCACACCGGTTCTGATTGCATCAAAACCAATTTGAAAGGCAAAATCAGCTTCGGCACCAGCGCCTTGTAATTTTTTAATTTCTTCTGGTGTCTTGTAAAGACGAAGTCTTTCAATGAATGAAGAAACATCATTAGTAAAACTTGCATTTGGAAATTCGCCGCGCAGGTATTGGTAATGAGCAACGGAAAGATCGTCTTTTTCGATAGCCCAGGTGTGAGTATCTTTAGTTCTCTTTCTTACGTTGTTGGCGATTACTTCCCATGGATCTTCTGAATCAAGGTAACCAAAAACATCACCGTTCCATTCAGAATCTTTTGCTTCTTCTACATTTAAAGTAGGGCAGAAAATAAAAGGATCTGCATCTTTAAATACGAGCAAAGCAAAGATACGTTCATGAGGATCCATAGAATATCCCGTGAAGTAAGAAATAGTAATTGGGTTAGAAATGTATGCAATATCATTGTTTGAATCTTGCAGCCATTGTTGTAATTTATCTAAGTTCATAAATAGCCTCTTTTTTGTTAGTTTAGTGTCAGTATATCATGTTTTTGTATGAAAAAATGAAAGAAAAGCTGTAAACGTTTGCACTTAGAGCAAAATAATGATAAATTAAGGTGAAGGATTTTTCGGAAGGACTGAGAATAAGCAATGCATAAACAAGAAGTTACAATTTATGATGTTGCTCGAGAAGCTAAGGTGTCTATGGCGACAGTTTCTCGTGTTGTTAACGGCAATAATAATGTGAGAAAAGAGACACGTGATCGTGTTCTTGAAGTAATTAAAAGATTACACTATCAACCAAATGCTGTAGCGCAAGGTTTAGCATCTAAGCGTACCACTACAGTAGGGTTAATCGTCCCAGATTTGACTAATTTATATTTTGCAGAATTATCTAAGGGTATTGATGATATTGCACTTTTATACAAGTATAACATTATCATTACCAGTATTGAAAATCGTTTGATGAAGGAAGATCAAGTAATTCAAAGTTTGCTTAATAAGCAAGTAGATGGCGTGATCTACATGTCAAACCGTTTGCCAAACGAAGCTGCAGAAGCATTTAAGAGAACTAATACTCCAGTAGTATTAGCTGGGACTAAGGATAATCGCGATGAGTTTGCATCCGTAACTATTGATTATAAGAAAGCTGATACCGAAGCATTGAATTTATTAATGCACGATGGCAAGAAGAACTTGGCACTCGTGGTTGGTGATGAAGATGCAGTGGTAAATGGTGAAAATAGAATTCCAGCATACAAAGACTTTATCAAAGAGAATAATCTGGGTGAACCACATGTTTACACCGGGGTTAAGGATTATTCAGATGGTTACAATTTATACCCACAACTCGTTAAAGATGGTATCGATGGTGTAATTGTTACCCGTGATATTTCATCTGTTGGTATTTTGAACTCAGCCATGGATGCAGGCAAGAAGATACCAGAGGATTTGGAAATTGTTACTGCAAGTGCAACTCAACTTGCTTCTGTTGTTCGTCCAGCCTTGACTACAATCAAGCAGCCACTTTATGATATGGGTGCGGTAGCTATGAGAATGTTAACTAAGTTGATGAATAATGAAGAAGTTGACGAAACTCATATTGAATTGCCATATGAATTAGTTAAAAAACAAAGTACTTTAAATCAATAAAAAGTATCAAAAAAAGAAGTAGTTGATAAAAACTGCTTTTTTTTAATTTAGTGAATAATTTGATTAATTTGTTTTCGCTTTTGCCAATAAGTTGATGTGAAGATTAATTTATTAGGATTGAAAGTCAATAAAACTAAGTTCGTGTATTTGCTTACTCGTGGCAAGTTGTTATATTGCTGAAAAGCTTTTTTATTGAAAAAGCCGTAGAAAAGTATTTGATCAGCCTTAATCCAACCTTTCTTGGTGTAAAGCCACATGTTCTTAGGACCGCCATTAAAGTTTTGAATTTTAAATAATGTGTTAGCAGGCAAGAATTTCTTTGTTTTTGCTTGATTGTCAGGATAACTATAAATTGCTACTTTAGTGTTAGGCTTAGCAATTATTTTTTTATTTTCATAAGGTGCAATATCATTACGGCGTAAATCTAAGTTGACGAATTCCGCTGAAATAAAAGTTTTTTCTGCTATCTGATAGTATAATTTGTTGTCGACTCGCACGCCGTAAGTTACATTAACTTTTTGGTTAGGTCGAACGTATTTCTTTTCCTTAATTCGGACATAGGGATTCATCATAGTAGGGGTCTTAGTTTTACCAAAATAGATTCCTGTTCGATTGATAGCATATTTTTTAGTACCACTTTTGGCTAATTTATATTTAAACCCAGTAGCGGGGAAGTTGGTAACGACTCCATCGACATTACGATTAATTAACCAATGCCAAAGAGCAGGTGATTCATCCATTTCTGCCCAGACAAATAATTGTTTATGCAACTTGTGGAGCCAGTGAATTAAGAAGGGATGCTCTTGAACAATGTCAGAAGCGGCGTTTACGGCATTTACTTGAGGCAAAATACTGAAGTTAATGCGTTTTAAGCTACCTACAATGAAGATTAAATAAGCATCAGGCATTATTTTTCTAAAATGAAACAGACTTGCTGCAGAAAATGAATGAATCATGATACGTTTTTGCATATGATACTTCTTAACTACTGCAGCAATTTTATCTTCTAATTCGTAAGATGGGTTGATACTATGATCAATCTTGGTTTCTAAAACAAATTTGGCGCTAGGTTTATTTTTATAATGCTCAAATAATTCATTAAGCGACATTACGTGTTCGCCATTATCGTACTTTAGCTGTTTAAGTGTCTCAAAGTTATTTTGTGATACAATTGCATGTGTATGAGTGACTCGCTCAAGGTCGTCATCATGAGAGATGACTAAAACTCCATCTTTGGAAAGTTGGAGATCGAGTTCGACGTAATCAGCACCGGAATCGAAGGCAGAATCATCAGACTGAATAGTTTCTTCAGGATACTTGATGGGATCGCCGCGGTGACCAACAACAGTAAAACCACTTGTCGTTAAAAAGATTAAGCTAAAAAAAAGAGCCCAAAATAGTTGGCTTTTAAATTTCATATGTGTACACCTCTATCGCATATTAACAATAGCATGGTTACACATTTTTTTCTATTTATAGTATGATTCTGTTATTCCAAAAGGGTGAAATTGATGGAACAATTGGATTTAATTGAAGAGATTACCAGAAATGATGGTAGTCGTTATTATGAAATTTCTAATATTGATCAAAATGGAATTGCTGAATTAGCGGTGGACCATGGTGAAATTAAAAAAGTACGGATATTACAGTTGAATATTCCGCGTACTACTGCATTAATTGAGTATGAAAAATATATCAATGATACTTATGATTTGCAGACATTGACTAATGAAGATGATTGGAAAAATCCTAAGTGGGTAGAATGGGATAAGCCTAAAGGCAAAATTTTGGATGCTTATCACATGATATTGAAGGCCAATCGAATTGGATAGAAAGTAGTACAAAAATGGAAACTTTGCGAATTTTACATACTAATGATCTACACTCACATTTTGAACACTTTCCTAAAATTGGGCGCTATTTAAAAAAGGCTCAGGCAGATACTTCAGTTGATGAAGTTTATACTTTTGATGCCGGTGACTTTATGGATCGTTCGCATCCCTTAACCGATGCAACTGAAGGCCAAGCTAATATTAAATTAATGAATGGCTTTCACTATGATGCGATCACGATTGGCAACAATGAAGGAATATCTAATCCGCACTGGGTGTTAGAAAGATTGTTTGATCATGCTGATTTCCCAGTAATTTTGGCTAATTTGCGTGAAGAAGACGAATCCATGCCTAAATGGGCAGTGGGTCATAAAATTATTAAAACCAAGAAAAACACGCGAATTGCTTTAATCGGCCTTACTGCAGCATATCCCATGACTTATGGTCCTAATCACTGGCATGTCAAAATGCTAGGTCATGCAATGGATCAACAATTAGCTCAAATTAAGGATCAATATGATGTTTTGATTCTGATTACTCATGTAGGACTTAAGATGGACCGCTGGCTTGCCAAGAATTATCCGCAAATCGATCTGATCGTTGGTGGTCACAGTCATGATCTATTAGCTCATGGTGAAAAAGTTGAACATACTTGGATTACTCAAACTGGAAAATGGGGTAATTACGTTGGCGATATTCAGGTTGAACTCGAAAACCACCATGTAACTAAAATCGTACCTGATACAATTCCTACAGCTTCAATGCCAGAAATGCCAGAAGATGAGGCAGTTATTCAAGGCTACTATGATAAAGGTCAAAAACTTTTGTCTGAACATAAAGTAGCTAAGCTGCCTGAAAAATTTAATGATGACAAAATTGCGGCAGTTCAAGTTTCGCTTGATGCGATTGCTGATTTTGCCAAGACAGATTTAGCAATTTTGAGTTCAGGATTATTTTTGACTCCATTTAAGAGTGGAGTTTTAACTCAGTATGATTTGCAAAAGGCATTGCCACATCCTATGCATGTTGTGCGTTCTACCTTAAAAGGCAGCGATCTTTGGCGTTTAGTAATGGAAATTGAAAAGAATCGCCATTATTTGGATCATTTTCATTTGCAAGGGATGAGCTTTAGAGGCAAGATCTTTGGGCAAATGTATTACAAGGGAATTAAAGTAGATACTCGTAAGCGAATCGTTTATGCCAATGGTCATGAGATTGATCCAGAAGAAGAGTATCAAATCGCTTGCCTTGATCACTATGTATTAGTGCCATTCTTCCCGACTTTAGCTATTGTTGGTGAAAATGAATTCCTATTCCCTCAATTTTTGCGTGAAGTTGTTGGCAATTATTTAGCTAAAATATACCCACTATCATCGAGAAGTGAAGTAAATGACAGAAAAAAATAAAACTAATTCAGAAAAAAGCGCAGAGGAAAAAGTAAATAAATTTGAAGAAGAGCAGCCTTTGCGTCATCCGCTTGCTAACGTAGTACAGGATGGTAAAAGTATAAAAATTAATGATCAGTTATATACCATTGTCACTAATGAACGGGATGCGCTCGATCTAGAAATGCTCCGTAAAAAATATGATCCATTTTTGGATCAATATGATTATTTAGTAGGGGATGTTTCAAGTGACCACCTGCGCTTAAAAGGCTTTTATAAAGATGAAGCTCGCACTTCGATTGATAAAAAAGAGATGGCGATCGTAGATTATTTAACTGAATATTGTAATCCGGGTGGACCGTATTTTATTTTGGAATTAACTAATCCTACTCATCATTATTCACATCAAAGACCGCGCAAACCGCATTATGAACGTGAACGTAATCGTAAGAATGATCGCTTCCACTCACGTCGACGTCACGGCAAGGGATATCGTAAAACTGAAAATAATCCATTCAAGAAGCGTCGAGTTCATCAAACCAAATTTAAAAAGAAGCAGTCAATTGCAGTCAAAAAAGAATTTGGACGTCATCATTCTTTTATTATTAAGAAAAGAAAGGGAAACTAGTGAAAGATTACCGGGTATTTTTAATTGACTTAGATGGGACAGTTTATCGTGGCAAGGATACTGTTGAATCAGGAGTAAGATTTGTTCATCGTTTAATTGAGCAAAAAAAAGATTATTTATTTTTAACCAATAATACGACTAGAACACCTCAAATGGTGGTCGATAAATTAAAGAGACATGGGGTAGAAACCGATACTGATCATATTTATACGCCAAGTATGGCGACAGCCAGTTATATTTTGAGTCAGAATAAAGATCATTCAAATAAAAAGATCGGTTTATACATCATTGGCGAAATCGGCTTATGGAGAGAGCTATTACAGCATCCTGAATTTGAACTTAATGAGGAAAATCCTGATTACGTTATTGTCGGGATGGACAAGGATTTGACTTATCATAAAGTTCGTGTAGCCTCAAGAGCAATTAGACGCGGGGCTACTTTTATTGGTACTAATGCTGATATGAATTTGCCTACAGGGGATGAATTAATCCCAGGCAATGGATCTCAGTGCGTTTTTGTTGCAGCGGCTAGTGGGGTAGATCCGTTATACATTGGTAAACCAGAATCCATCATCGTAAAAAAGGCTTTAGCTAAAGTAGGATATTCTAAAGATGATGCCTTACTAGTAGGTGATAACTACGATACTGATATCAAAGCAGGTTTTAATAGTGATGTAGATCAATTATTAACTTTGACGGGTGTAACTCAAAAAGAAGATATTGTTGGCAAACGCCAACCAACGTATGTGGTTGATAACTTAGACGAATTCGAACTATGATTACAAAAGATAATTTTTTTGGACTGATATATCATTTTTTGTTTGCCATTTCGAGTAGTGTAGTGGGAGCTATTGTCGCTAGCTGGCCGCTTTTGTTTATTTTTATGCTGGTACAAAAGACATATGAGACTGTTCACATGTCTTTATTTCAAGTAATGCATAATTATAACCAGTTGATGATTTATTTGATCTGGCCCTTTAAAAAGCGGCTTAAAATGGATAATTTTCCCACATCCGCTAATGCAGCAGAACATTTTGCGGAATGTAAGCAATTATTCGTTTTTGCTGTACTCGTATTTATTGTTTGTTTAATGCTGTATTTTGTTTTTAAAAAGCGTAGAAAAAAAGCGTTGCTTAGCTTGGATAAATCTGCAGCACTTATTTTATTGTTATTGCCAATCGTAGTATTTCCTTTTGCAGTAACCAATTTTGATAGTTTTTTTGTAATTTTTCACCACATGTTGTTTAACAACAATGATTGGTTATTCGATCCGAATACTGATCCGATAATCAATGTGTTGACCGAAGGCTTTTTTGCATCTTGTTTTGCAGTAGCCGGGATTATTTACGAATTATATTTTGCTGAAAAGTTGTTACGAAGATAAAAAAGAGTTCCATTAGTGGAACTCTTTTTTGAGTGAGATTTTTTTCTTCAAAGCTACGATGGCAATTGGAACAACTGAAACCAGGATGATGGCAATTACAATCATTGAAAAATGATCTTTTACTACAGGGATGTTACCAAAGAAGAATCCGATAACAGTAAATAATCCTGTCCAAAGTAAACCACCGATAATATTATAAGCAATAAATTTACCGTAATGCATTTTGCTACCGCCAGAAATAAAGGGGACAAATGTCCGGATAAATGGAATAAATCTTCCAATCACAATTGTAATTGGACCATGGCGTTCAAAGAACTTTTCTGCAGCTAGTCGATTATTTTGATTGATTAATTTATTGAACCAACTGTGTTTTTCACCTGCTCTAGTAGACCATGCTCCAATTTCATAATTGGCGGTGTCACCTAGTATGGCAGCTAAGGCAACGATTAAATATATTAGCCAAATATTTAAACCATATTTTGGGTTAGCGGCCATCGCACTAGCGGCAAAGATAAGTGAATCACCTGGCAAGAATGGGAAAATAACTACACCAGTTTCAATAAAAATGATGGCGAACAAGATCAAGTAAGACCAACCACCAAATTGGTTAACAATTGTGACCAAGTGGTCATCAATATGTAAGATAAAATCGATTAAAGTCATTTCTTTCTCCTAAATGCTAGTTGAGTGAATGGTTAAAGTTTTTTCTGGAAATAGATCACGCATAATAGAAGTAATAGCGATTTGAGCTTCTCCAAAACCTAAAGCAATTAGAGGAACCCGTCCAAGATAGCTTACTACGTCTCCAGCAGCATAGATTCCATCAATGTTGGTTTTCATCGTTGGATCAACAGCAATATTAGTTCCGTTGAGCTCGATTCCCCATTTTTTCACAAAACGATTATTAGCTTTGAAACCATAAGCGACAATAATTTGATCAAACTGCTCATGGCGTGGTTGAACATCACCCATACCTTTAAGAGTTATATCCAATTGATTATTAACTAATTGGATGTCCTTTGGAAGATAGGGAGTTAAAATTTCGACGTTTGCTAAAGAACGAAGCTTTTTAACGTTGGATTCAAGACCGCGGAATTCATTACGACGATGGATAATTTTGACATTTGTATAATTTGCCAATTCAATTGCTAAATCAAGAGCAGAATCGCCTCCACCGAAGACGCCTATCTTTTGGTTGGCAAAATCTTTAGGGTCTTTAATGAAGTAGTGGACTCTTTTTTGAATATCTTCATTCATCTTCAATGGTAATTCTTTAGGTTTGAATGCTCCTGCACCTGTAGCAATAATAATGCTTTTGGCTAATACCATATCATCTAAGATGAAACCGTCGTCGCTTTTTTTAACATCATTAACTTTATGATTAGTAATAATTTCGGTTTCCTTTGGTAAACCTGATTTTAAATTTTGGATTAAGGCTGTTCCACTGATTGTATTATAAGCAGGGATGTCACTAATTTGTTTAAATGGATAAAGCATTTGGGGCTGACCACCAACCTCAGATAATGAATCGAAGATTAAATTAGACAAGCCATGCAAGTGAGCAAAATGAGCTGCAAATAATCCAACAGGACCGGCACCTATAATTGCGAGATCAACTTTTTTAATTTTTAAAACCTCCTCTAAGTGTTGATGTATCAACTTTAACATGATTTAAGACAATAATCATTTAAAATTTGTACTTGTTTAAATCTGTTGACTAAGGTATATTAATTAAGTCGTCTTTTGAAGGACAGATTTAATTAATAAAAAAATACTTGCAAAACCAAGTTAAGTATTATATATTAATAAAGTCGTCTTGAGAGATGACGAAGAGCTCGAGAGCTTTAAAAAGTTTTTGAAAAAAAGACTTGCAAAGTTAAAGCAAAACGAGTAATATATTTAAA
>SKEH01000043.1_pt1 | contig 84141 bp, 82 predicted proteins | sample 4826571 | NCBI WGS metagenome assembly SKEH01 (sample SAMN11008814, study PRJNA524170) | human gut metagenome | biome: Human fecal sample; material: Feces; isolation source: fecal sample from pouch patient p29 | host: Homo sapiens | place: Israel: Tel-Aviv | collected 2016-09-14 | reverse complement strand
AATTAGGATAGCAAGTTAGTAAGTATTTTTTGTATTGATATTTAGCATTAAAAATTGATAGAACAAGGAGAGGATATATGGAGTTAAAAGTTTTAAAAGAGTCTAAATTTTTTTGTTTGGGAATGACATTGCTAATGATTTTGGGAATTTTTATTAGTACTGGATCAGCTATTTATGCAGATGAAAATGTGAATGAAGAAACAAGGCTTGAAGAACAAAAAAAGCAAGCTGTAGAAGAATTAAAATTTTATTTGGAAGAAGCAGGCCATATTGATCCAACGACAAAACAGTATATCCCAACTGATTTTGTAGCGATAAAAGCAAAATCAGAACTTCCAGGTGAAGAAGGATTAGCTGGGAAATTTGTTTTTGATAATTACGTGATTCCTAGTATGACTCGTAATTTTATAAAATATATTGCTTGTATTGTTATAAGTACGTTACCCCTTGAAAAGGGCGTTTGGGATGCGTTGCAAGGAGAAAATGCGATGCAAATCTTGATTAATGCTCTTGCGTCAAAGGACTATGATAAAGCTGTAGATATTTTGCTTGAAAAAGCTAAGAAAACTTTGAGCTCTTCACAACTTTTGAAATTTAATGTTGCTACAATCGTAGCTGGTATAGCTATCAATGCAATTTATTGTTGGGGGAATTAAAAATGTATACGGATATTGTTCTGGAACAAAAAGCGGAAAATTTTATGAGGCATTTAGGGCTTACGCCTAAAGGTAATTATTTTAGTTGTTATGAATATGCACATCCGTTTTTAGTAGTATTACCTCTTCACCCAACAGTAAAGATAATCGTCACTAAAATAGTTTTGGTTATTGCGACTGAAGAAGAGTTAATAATCAAGAAAATAGGAAGCGGGTTATCACCTGTTGACATAAAAGAAGAAAACTACGATGAGAATATTATTCGTATACCTAAATCTAGCATTGTAAACTTTGAGGTGAAAGATTGGGAGGTTTTAGGATTTGATTTAGGCTATCTTTTAACGATCGAAACAGAAAAAAAGTATTATTTACAAGTGGCTAAGGTGACTGGCTATGATTTTTCGACAATTAATTTTTTTAATCTAAAAGCCAATAATTTTTTTGACTTAGTGACAGAGAACAATACCAAGTAGCTAATAGTAATCACCCTGAAAATAGTGGCTCTTCGTCAAATTGTGTTGGTGGAGACAAATTTGGATAAAACTTAGTCCGACATGCGGCGTGTTCTGTGCGTGTCGTATATGAATCGTTGCGGATAATGAGAACCAATTCGCAGTGTTCGCAATGGGAAGGCGAGTCATCCATTTTTCATCAAAAAAATGAATGTTCATCTGTTAATCCGAGTAATTTTCTAATATGATTATCCATAGAGAGACTCCTTTGGTAGGGTAATGTTTTTGTCGACTAAATTTTACCAAATGTGAGTCTTTTTTTGGATTGAAACAAAGAAAAAGTGTTGGTAGAAAATCGATTTCGATTTCCACCAACACAAAATATTATAGAACCTTTTCTTTTTAAGAAAGACTATTATCCCACGCTCTTTGCTCTTATAACTATATGCTTATCAAAGCGTTAAATTACACCAAAATAGTTGCTTTTTTGTGGACAACTGTAAATCGAACGGTTGCTTTTCAGTGTCTTCACCATCTTCTTGACCATATTGTGATGTAGTCGAAACAATACGCAATTTACTAGTGGTAAAGTGGTGAAAATTTTTAGAATTGAGTTGCTTTTTTTGTGTCAGTAAAAGAGCGATCCACAAAATCTTGAATAGATTGATCCGCTCCACGACAACAAAATCAATCGTTGGTTTGGCAATATCAGCGGTGGGAGCGATGGCTACACCGCCTCCAAAGTATGGGTGATTCGTTGCTGTACATAAAAAAGCTTTTTCAAAACTGACCTGTTTTCCACTAGTTTCTACTAAAATAGGGAATCCTTTTTGAACAAAGAAAACACGCAAGATCGAAAAAATATAAGAAAGCGATCCTAATTTATACTTGTTCAATTGAGTTTTCGCATTCGAATGATTTGTCGCATGCACGATTGCCGCATCCAAACCAATCCCAAAATTATTTACGACAACTCCTTGTCTATCGCTGATTTTTTCTTCATAGCTTAATAGATTGATTTCCTGAGGTTCAGTTGCAGCAAGCACATTTTCTAATGCTTTTACAGCATTCCTTGATAATCCGATACCTCTAGCAAAATCATTACCAGAACCGGCAGGGATATATGCAACAGGAAAATTAACTTTCAGTTGGTAAAAAGTATTCAATACTTGGTGCAGTGTTCCATCACCGCCGACAATTACAAGTAGAGGAAAAGGAGCTTCTTGCTCACGGGTTTCTTCAGTCCATTCTTTCAGCGTATCTTCTGCTAATTCCTCAGCGATTTGGGCATCATGGCCTTTCCACTTACTATAATAAACAGAATAGGTCAGATTCTTTTCAGCAAATAGCGGGATGATCTTGTCCGCTACCTTTTTACCAGAGCCGCTTCCAGCCGCTTGGTTGATTAATAAATAATAATGAAACTTCATTTTTGCCTCCTGCGAAACATTTCAGAAGTTGAGCTGGCTATAGACTCAATCATAAAATCAGAGAACTTCTCAATTTTTCGCTTAACGCTCCAATGGTTAGCGACTGAAATATTCATTGTTGAATATCAAAATTTATTTTAAAAAGAGAAAAAACAAACCATATGTTTTTATTCTTGGTTATTATAGCAGAGGAGTGCAGAAATGAAAAAGAACAGATTTCAAAAAAATAAAAAAATCTAGCAAGCGCTCGATCCGTTCGTTTGAAACGGAGAAGAAATCTAAGGTTCGATATGTCCACTTAGTTCTTCAGCTGCTTGCTAGATCTTGTTCAGGTAAGAGGTTATTCAAACTCCCACTTCCTTTTTTCTTTTTTAGATACACAACAATTCTTTTCTTGCAGAACCTGCTTCGTCTGCGCTACTGGGAATCCTTATGCCTCTTACACCTATTTTATAGCATAATTTCTTTGTTTTGGCAAACGTTTACATTCACTCTTTAGATACTATTTCAATTCAAAGAATTCTATGGTTTTAAATCTATAGATTGTCTGTTATAATGATTATTTGTTTAAGATAACCGCGGTTCATCAACCATCCCGCGTTAAAAAAACTAGGAGAAATGAGGGATTATATTATGCAAAAGACACAGGAACAAAAACAATTAATGGTCGTCGTAGTGAATGGGATCATCATGGCTTTATATTTAGCGTTAACGATTTTAGTTGCACCAGTATCATCTGGACCAATCCAATTTCGAATCTCTGAAAGTTTGAATCATTTAGTGGTTTTTAATCGGAAATTACTCTGGGGTGTACTAGGAGGAGTCATCATCTATAACGCATTCTTTGGCTTTGGAATACTAGATGTTATTTTCGGTGGCGGACAAACATTGATTTCTTTAGGTTTAACAGCAATTTTGCAAAATAAAATCAAAAATGTAAAAGTACGTTTAGCACTGAATACGCTCTTCTTTACGATCAGCATGGGATTGATTGCGTACATGTTAGTACCAACAGGCGGCAAGGCCTTTTGGACGACTTATGGCACATTAGCAGCAAGCGAGTGTATCATCATGGCTGTGTCAGCACCATTGATGTATTATTTAGACCGAGCATTAGATTTTAAAAATCGCGTATAGGAAGAGCGAGTTGAAAATAGTTTATATAAAGATAGAGGTTGGGACAGAAGTGTTTAACTCCGAGAAATAAGAAGAAATTAACGAAAATTGCTTTTCAAATTTTTGTTAATTTCGGCTTATTTCCGAAGGAGTTGCTTCTGCTCCCACCGTTTATTCGTTTTTAAAGAGTGGGACAAAAGTGTTTCTTACTTTTGTCCCACTCTCTAGTTCTGTTTGGCTAATTATCTGTTTATCGAAGCTTATTCTGCGTGTTGTAGATTTTCGATCTCGATTACTTTATAGTTTTTCTTTTCAAGTTGGTTAACAATCGTTTCACATACTTTTTCGTCTGTGTCAGCAGGCAAAGTGATCAGTGTACGACGGATGAATTCATCCTTTTCGATATCAAGTGTAATACAGCTGGCAATACTGCTGTATTTAGAGATGATTTTTGAGATCGTTGCTAAATCGCCTTGTTTACCAGTAGACGCAATCGTTAACACGTAGCTACCTTGTTCGACACTCCATGATTGTGAGAGCATAGTCAACAAGGTACTATGTGTCAAAATTCCATAGAAGTGATTTTCATTATCAAGTACGGCGATATAAGGTAGCTCTTTGATCGTGAAAAATACTTTAAAGAAAGATGTGTCTAAATAGATGAATTTTGTGGCATTCTTCAATAGATGTGTAACTGGTAGTGTCATATCCCCGCCGTTAGCTTTATGGCGATAGATGTGCATCTTATAAATATTTCCACGGAAAATATTTCCAGAAGCATCTAAGATCGGCACGCAACGATAGCCAGAACTTTCTAAAATCTCTAATGCTTCTTCTAAAGTGCTGGTCTCAGTAACAGTTGTTAAATCTTTTTTCTTATATACAAGTGTTTTTAATAGCATAATTTTACCTCCATATATCTCATTTTTACTTCACTTCAAATTAATCATATCATAATTAATTGCAAAACAATAGACCGTTTAAATGCGAATTGACAGAAAAACTTTTCCATGATACTGTAAAAGTGTATAATTTTGATTTTCAGTAAGGGGGGACAACGAATGGCAAAGAAAAAAGCAGCATTAGCTTGTTCCGTTTGCGGTTCTAGAAACTACACAAAATCAATCAGTGAAGGAAAAAGCGGCGAACGTTTGGAGATCAATAAATTTTGTAAATATTGTAATCAATACACATTACATAAAGAAACAAAATAGAACACAGGAGGATAAAGGATGAAGTTTCTAAAAAGTGTCAAAGCAGAAATGAAACAAGTAACATGGCCATCTCGTAAGCAATTACGTAAAGATACATTGGTAGTTATCGAAACGTCGATTATTTTTGGTGTGATGTTTTTCGTTATGGATACAGCAATCCAAAGTTTATTTGCATTCTTATTAAAATAAGGCGCTAGTAAAAATCGCAAAATAGTGCTATAATCAGGTTGAAGGAAAAACTTCGGGCAACTGGGGTTTTTTTATTTTACAATGAAATGAGGAGCCCTTAATGGAATCTTTTGAAAAAAATTGGTATGTATTGCATACATACTCAGGATATGAAAACAAAGTAAAAGCAAACATCGAATCTCGTGCGCAAAGTATGAAAATGGCTGACTTTATTTTCCGTGTAGTTGTTCCAGAAGAAACTGAAACAGAAGTAAAGAACGGTAAAGAAAAAGAAATCGTTCATAAAACATTCCCAGGTTATGTATTAGTAGAAATGATCATGTCGGATGCTTCTTGGTATGTCGTTCGTAATACACCGGGTGTAACTGGATTTGTTGGTTCTCATGGTGCAGGAAGCAAACCAGCGCCATTATTGCCAGAAGAAGTGAACCATATCTTGCGTTCAATCGGTATGAGCTTACGCCAAAATGATTTAGAAATCGAAGTAGGCGAAGTAGTCAAGATCATCGAAGGTGCTTTTGCTGGACTAGAAGGTCAAGTAACAGAAGTAGATGAAGAAAAAGAAAAATTAAAAGTGAATATCGATATGTTTGGTCGTGAAACAAGTACAGAACTTGATTTTGATCAAGTAGACAAAATCGATTAATACGTTGCTGGAAGTGTTTAAAAAAAAGCATATCGCCGGAGCAACAAGTAAGACGGAAAGATTGTTACTCAACTCTTTTCGTCTTTTTTTGTTATTCATTAGTAGGAGGATAGATCATGACAAAATGGCGTAAATTTATAATGACCAGTTTTTTGATTGGATTAGGGATGGTTTTGTTTGCTGGCTGTCAGTCTAAAGCAACCAATGAGCCAACCACTGGAACAAAGAAGGCAGAAACAACACAAACAACAGAAGAAAAAATTGAAAAAACGACTACACCTACGCTGTTTCTCCATGGCTATAGTGGAACCGTCAACTCCTTTAAAGGAATGATCCAGCGATTAGAAGATAGCGCACAAAAAGAGTTGACATTGACGGTTGATGTCAATGGTCAAGTACAGGCTGATGGAGAATTAACAAAGAAAGCGGACAATCCGATCGTCCAAGTATTATTTGCGGATAATAAAAACAATGAATGGAATCAAACTGAATGGATCAAAGCGTGTCTAACATATCTACAATCTACCTATGGCATCGATAAAGTAAATATCGTTGGTCACTCGATGGGAGGAGTCAGCGGTCTGCGTTATCTTGCTACTTATGGTCAAGATCAATCGTTACCACAAGTCCAAAAGTTTGTTGCATTAGGGGCGCCATTTAATGAATTTGAAGAAAACAGTACCCAAAGCTTAAATGATATGCTGAAAAATGGCCCAGCTGTGACAACTAGTCGGTACCAAGATTACCAACAACTGATAGACAACGTTCCTGCAACTACCCAATTCTTGCTAGTTGGTGGACAATTGAGTGAAACGGATGCTAGTGATGGGACTGTTCCATTGAGTAGTGCCTTGGCGGTGTATGCTTTACTCAAGCAAAATGGAAATCCAGTTGAGGAAAAGGTCGTCGAAGGAGAAAATGCTGCACACAGTATGCTTCATGAAAACCAGGAAGTGGATCGACTGGTCCAACAATTTGTTTGGAACCTGAATGAATAGAATCGACTAGCTTTCGAAAAAAGTACTACTACTTGCTATTTAACTGGATTCTTTTGTTTAAAAGAGTGTAACTCAAGTGAAGCGAGCGTGGGACCAAAGTAAGAAACACTTTTGTCTCGACCTCCTTGTGAGTGACACTTTTTTATTTTAAACTCAGACCGAGTATAAATGTTTGCTTACTTTTAGTAAGAGTAATATGATGAGTTTGTACTAAAAAAGAAAGAGGGATTTAGTTATGGCTTATCAGGCAAGTACAGAAGAACATTCAATTGATATCGTAAATATTGCTTCACTTGAAGGAAAAGTAAAAGAGCGCATGGAAGCTGGCGCATTTGGGTATATCCGTGGCGGTTCAGAAGATGAATGGACGATGAAAGAAAATACGACATCGTTCAATACGAAAAAAATCATGCCTCGAGTGTTGAGAGGGATCGATTCTGCTGATTTAAGTACATCGATTTTTGGGATTGATTTGAAGACGCCGATCATTCAAGCGCCATCTGCTGCGCAAGGCTTAGCACATGAAAAAGGAGAGGCGAATACAGCGAAAGGTGTTGCTGCGGCTGGTTCGATCTTTTCTATCAGCACGTACGCCAATACAACTATCAAAGATGCGGCAGCGGCAGCGGCAGCGCCTGGTGCGCCACAATTTTTCCAATTATATATGAGTAAAGATGACGGCTTTAATGAATTCATCTTGAACAAAGCAGTTGAAGCTGGTGCAAAGGCAATTATCTTAACCGCTGATTCGACATTAGGTGGGTATCGAGAAGAAGATATCATCAATCATTTCCAATTTCCATTACCAATGCCTAACCTTGCAGCGTATAGTGAACAGAGCGCAAGTGGAAATGGTGAAGGAAAAGGGATCTCTGAAATCTATGCAGCGGCTAAGCAAGGATTGACACCAGAAGATATCAAAAAAATCAAAGATTTAACGAATCTACCTGTGATCGTAAAGGGTATCCAATCACCAGAAGATGCCGAAGTAGCAATTTCTGCCGGTGCAGATGGCATTTGGGTTTCGAATCATGGAGGACGTCAACTTGATGGTGGCCCTGCTTCTTTTGAAGTTCTGCCTAAAGTAGCAGAAGTTGTCAATAAACGTGTTCCTGTTATCTTTGATTCAGGAGTACGCCGTGGAGAACATGTCTTCAAAGCTCTAGCGAGTGGGGCGGATCTAGTTGCCATCGGTCGTCCAGTCATCTATGGTTTGAACCTAGGTGGCGCACAAGGTGTTACTTCTGTATTTGATCATTTGAATAAAGAGTTATCGATCACTATGCAATTGGCTGGTACTAGAACAGTGAACGAAATTAAAAACACTAAGTTGCTAGATTAAAAGAAGTCAAAAAAAATAGCACGTATCGACAGAGCCGTCGATACGCGCTATTTTTTTGAGGGAACATCTAGTACACCACTAACGACAAAACAGGTAAAACTAGTCGTTTTTTTTTGAAATTACCGAAAAGACTACTTTTGAACGACGGTTATTCGAGAGTCTGTAGCAAAACTGATTTTTAGATTTGCCCCACATTCGTTTTCCGCCTCTAATAAAAGAACATTTCCACGTTTTATTTTAAAATCTCTTTTGTTAGTCGTTTAGCAGTTGGAGTTGCTGCTAGACCACCTTCTGCTGTTTCTTTGAAGATAGAGGGCATTTGTCTGCCTACTTGGTACATCGCAGCGACAACTTCGTCAGGCGGAATGACACTTTCGATACCGGCTAACGCCATGTCGGCAGAAATGAAAGCTTGAGAAGAACCAAGCGCATTTCTTTTGACACAGGGAACTTCAACGAGCCCTGCGACAGGGTCACAGATCAGCCCCATCATATTTTTTAAAGTAATTGCAACGGCTTGAGCGGCTTGATGCGGCGTACCATTTTTTGCACATACTAATGCAGCAGCTGCCATGGCACTGGCTGAACCAACTTCTGCTTGGCAACCACCTTCTGCACCACTGATCGAAGCATTATTTGCCATGACTAGGCCGAATGCCCCAGCAGTAAAGAGAAATTCTAACTGTTGTTTATGACTTAATTCCAAGCGGTCACGAACAGACATCAATACACCAGGTACGACTCCAGCACTGCCGGCAGTAGGAGTTGCGCAGATCAAGCCCATTTTGGCATTGACCTCGTTCACAGCAATCGCATTACGAACGGCAGTCAGGATTGTTTCACCACTAAGAAAATCAGCTTCCTTTAAATAATCGTCTAGTTTTTTTGCATCGCCACCTGTAATGCCAGTTACAGATGTTACACCTGCTTTTCCTTCAGCAATGGATTGTTCCATCACACTTAGATTTTTTTCCATGATCGCGATGATCTGTTCGCGTGAACGTCCGCTCATTTCCATTTCAACAGCAATCATTAATTCAGCGACACTGGAGTAGTCGTTTGCTTGCTGTACGAGTTCTTCAATAGAGAAAAACATTTTTCTTCCTCCTTTAATCGAAATAATTGACACTATCGATGTTTGGCAATTGATTTAATTTTTTAACAGTATCATCTACTTGCGGGTCATCGACTTCGATGATCATGATCGCATTTTCGCCTTTAGATTCACGAGTAACCGTCATAGTCCCGATATTTGTATTCGTTTCAGAAAGGATGTTTGTGACTTTGGCGATCATTCCCGGCACATCTCGATGGACGATGATCAGGGTAGGGGTACCCATGCTTAATGAGATCTTGAACCCATTCAATTCAGATATCTGAATATTTCCGCCACCGATAGAGATCCCAGTTACGGAAAGTTTGCGAGTCCCTTTTCTTAACAACATTTTTACAGAGTTGGGATGTTCCGCTTTTTCCGCTTTTGGAACAAATAATACTTCCATGCCTGCTTCATAAGCCAATTTCAGTGAATCTGCTAAATGTTCATCATCTGGTTCCATTCCTAATAAGCCGCCGACTAAAGCAATATCGGTACCATGTCCTCGATAAGTCTTAGCAAAAGATTCATAAAGATAAATATCGACAGAATCTGGTTGTTCGCCAAAAATACTACGGACGATTTTACCGATTCGAGCAGCACCAGCGGTATGAGAACTACTAGGACCAATCATGACAGGACCGATAATATCGAAAACACTGCGGTATTTTAATTCTTTCATTTCTTCACCTCGTTAAAATTTACAGATATATAGCTGGCGCATGTCAGCATTTCTTCTTGGCGCTAGTTTAGCACAAATGGTAAACAAATAGGGAAGGTTCTTCACGTTTTAAGGAGAAAATTATCGATTTCTTCCATAGAATGTAAATTTATAAGAAAAAAATCTTGAAAAAAAGAATATATTTGCTATACTGTATCAGTGTGCATTGTCGTGCGCACTATTTTGTCTGATAATCAGATGATTATGAGAGAAAACGTGGGAGGAGAAATATGCATCTCCAATTAACCACATCACGGACTTAAGGAGGTATGTCTCGTGGCAAAGAAAGTAGAAAAAATCGTTAAATTGCAAATTCCTGCAGGTAAAGCAACTCCAGCTCCACCAGTAGGTCCTGCACTAGGTCAAGCGGGTGTCAATATCATGGGATTCACAAAAGAATTCAATGCTCGTACAGCTGATCAAGCAGGTTTGATCATTCCGGTTGTTATTTCTGTATACGAAGACCGTTCATTCACATTCGTTACAAAAACACCACCAGCTGCAGTATTGTTGAAAAAAGCAGCAAACATTGAAAAAGGTTCAGGCGAACCAAACAAAAACAAAGTTGCTAAAGTTTCTAGCGATCAAATCAAAGAAATCGCTGAATTAAAAATGGAAGACCTAAACGCAGCGAACGTTGAAGCAGCAATGCGCATGGTTGAAGGAACTGCACGAAGCATGGGGATCACTGTAGAATAATCTCTACACCCTAAGAAAGTAGCTTCTCAGTTGGCTCTGTATTGAAAGATATAGAACACGTGGGAGGTACAACCGTTATAACCACAATCAAGGAGGAACCAAAATGGCTAAAAAGAGCAAAAAAATGCAAGATGCATTAAAAAAAGTTGATTCAAGTAAAGTTTATCCTGTTGCTGAAGCAGTAGCATTAGCAAAAGAAACAAACATTGCAAAATTCGACGCTACAGTTGAAGTTGCATACCGTTTGAACGTAGACCCTAAAAAAGCAGACCAACAAATTCGTGGTGCAGTAGTATTACCTAACGGAACTGGTAAAACACAAACTGTTTTAGTATTTGCTAAAGGCGACAAAGCAAAAGAAGCTGAAGCAGCTGGTGCAGACTTCGTAGGTGACGACGACATGGTTCAAAAAATCCAAAATGGATGGTTTGACTTTGACGTAGTTGTTGCTACACCTGACATGATGGCTACTGTTGGTCGTTTAGGACGTGTTTTAGGACCTAAAGGCTTAATGCCAAACCCTAAAACTGGTACTGTAACTATGGATGTTACAAAAGCAGTGAACGAAGTAAAAGCAGGTAAAGTAACTTACCGTGTGGACAAAGCTGGAAACGTCCATGTTCCAATCGGTAAAGTATCATTCGACAACGAAAAACTTGTTGAAAACTTTACAACAATCCATGATGTATTAGTGAAAGCTAAACCATCAGCAGCTAAAGGTCAATACATGAAAAATATCACTGTTACAACAACATTTGGACCTGGTATCCATGTAGACCAAGCTTCTTTCTAATTTAAATTAGAACGTTGATTGATCCAACTGAAAAAATAATTCTTGACTCAACTAGTTTAGCATGCTAAGCTAGTTGAGGTTAATAATTAACTTGTACCGAAGACAGTAGGTGGCATTCGCCTTAATTTCCTACCGAGGACGTTTATTGAATACTTTCAATAGTCCCTCTATGTCTGCGGTGGCATAGAGTTTTTTATTGTGAATCACTAAGAACGAAGTGAATAGATGATGAACAATACTTGGCGAACAGAGTGAGCGAAGTCTCCTCTCAGGCGAAGCATGTTGAATCACTAAGAGCGAAGTGGATCATTGATACACAATACTTGGTGAATAACTAAGTGTAAAGAACTCTTCCATCAAAATTCAGGAGGTGAAACTCAAAAATGAGTGAAGCAATTATCGCAAAAAAAGCAGCAATCGTTGATGAAGTAAGTGAAAAATTTACAGCAGCAGCATCTGTAGTCGTTGTTGACTACCGTGGTCTAACTGTTGATGAAGTGACTCGTTTACGTAAACAACTTCGTGATGCAAACGTAGAAATGAAAGTTATCAAAAACTCAATTCTTTCTCGTGCTGCAAAAAAAGCTGGATTAGAAGGCTTGGACGAAGTATTCACTGGCCCTACAGCCGTTGCATTTAGTAACGAAGATGTAGTTGCACCAGCGAAAATCATGGACGAATTTGCTAAAGAAGCAAAAGCATTAGAAATCAAAGGCGGTATCATCGAAGGTAAAGTATCTTCATTGGAAGAAATCACAGCATTGGCAAAATTGCCAAATCGCGAAGGACTTCTATCTATGTTGCTATCTGTACTACAAGCGCCAGTCCGCAACGTGGCTTACGCTGTCAAAGCAGTGGCAGAAAAAGAAGATGGAGATGCAGCTTAATTGCCGCATAGCATAAATAAAAATATTAACATCTAAAACGGAGGAAATTATAATGGCATTGAACATTGAAAACATCGTTGCTGAGTTAAAAGAAGCAACTATCCTAGAACTTAACGACCTAGTTAAAGCTATTGAAGAAGAATTTGGCGTATCTGCTGCTGCTCCTGTAGCTGCAGTTGCTGCTGGTGGCGCTGCTGCTGCTGAAGAACAAACAGAATTCACTGTTGAATTAACAGCAACTGGCGACCAAAAAGTTAAAGTTATCAAAGCAGTTCGTGAAGCAACTGGCTTAGGCTTGAAAGAAGCTAAAGCTGTAGTTGACGGAGCTCCTGCACCAGTTAAAGAAGGCGTGTCAAAAGACGAAGCTGAAGAATTAAAAGCTAAACTTGAAGAAGTTGGCGCAACTGTAACAGTTAAATAATCACTCTTGATTATTACGAGCTAGAATCCTTATTATGAGGGTTCTAGCTTTTTTTTGTTTTTTGACCATCCTTATGACCATCCCTTAGAAGTTAACATAGTTTGAAAACTTTTCTGCTACTACATCTTTTTGTTTTTTAGTTACATGAGTGTAGATATTTAATGTAGTCTGCACATCAGAATGACCTAACCAATATTGAACCTCTTTGACTGATAAACCAGCTTCGAAAAGCAGACTGCAATGTGTATGCCTAAACCCGTGAATATTTAAATGTGGTAAATCATGAAGTTCACATATTCTCGCTAAGATATTATTGAATCTTGTTAATGCGATATGGTTATTATTCTTTGAAGCGAAAACTAATTGATTTGGCTGTAAGGCATTCTGTCCATATGCTAATAAATACTCTCGTAGATTTTTTCGCCATTGTCCCAGTATTTCAATTGTTCTTGCATCAAGTGAAATCGTGCGGTTTGAGCTTGGTGTTTTGGATGAAGTAGCAATAACTTTGTTTCTTTCATTTAACGAAGCAGTTTTATTGATAGTGAGCTGCTTGTTTTTGAAATCCACATCATTCCATGTCAGTGCTAATGCTTCACCTTTTCTTATTCCAGTAAATGCAAGTAGTCTAAAAAATGGAAATGTTAGTGGAAAAGAGTCATTTTCACAGTAGGTAAGAAATTTCTTTAACTCGTCTGCTTCCAAATAAACTTCTTTTTTAGTTTCAAGCCTATTTTTTCCTGTAGATAAGGAAACATAGGTCATTGGGTTATCCGTTAAGACCTTTATTTTGATCGCAAAGTCGAACACTTTAGATACATAAGATTTTAAAGCTCGATGAGTCGCATAATTTTCTTTCCATTTACATTTTTCGACACCCAACTAGATTTATATTTGATGGAAAGCTTGAAAAAGAGAGTAAGCGTATTTCCTTAACCGCGGATTTGATGAAAGAGCGGTCAACAGAAAAAGAATTTAAAGCGTTGATTGAAACTGATATGTTGCTGTATTATGTAAGTAAGATAAATCCTATTGAAAATTCTAATTTCTATAATAGTTGGTTCCCATTAACATATATTTATTTACCTAGAATTAATGAGCGATTAATTATCATTAATACTATGAAGTCCAGAAGAGTACTAGAAGATATGCTACCAATCTTTGGTGTAACAAAAAGTGAACTTGTTGAAAGTATCAAGAAATTAGAAGGAGAAAGGGGGTATAGTAATAGCTGGGAATCAATCGCTAGTTTAGAAAGGTTCATAAAAATCGCTGAAATTGGAATGATAACATAAAAAGGAGTGATATAGTCGAAGAGAGATTATTGGTTAGCATTGATGAAAGTGGAAATACTGGAACAAATTGGCTTGACCCAGATCAACCTTTTTTTATTTACGGTAGTTGGCTTATAGAAGATAAAAATAAATATGAAATAGAGAAATTGTTCGTACAATGGAGGTCCGGAAGGCAACCTACAAGCGAGTATAAATCAAATAAACTGTTTAAAACTAACAAAAGTAAAAAGAGTTTAGAAGAGCTACTATTTCAAATTTTAGATAAAAACTTGGCAAAACCCTTCTTTTTAATAATGGAGAAGAGATTTATGATTGCTGCAAAAATTGTTGAAACTTTCTTCGATCCTGCTTACAGCGGATACTTTAATAATCAACTAACATGGCCAGTTGAAATTAAACGACAATTAGCAAATGTCATTGTGAAAAATGGAGAAGATAGTTTTTTTGAGAATTTCCTAAAATTACTAAATCAGGATACTATAAAAATAGAGCTTATGAAATCCTTGAGAGATGACTTAAGCAAAATATTTGAATCGGTGGGATTGATGGAAATTTCGGTTTTGGTAAAAAATTTCAATGAAGAATCTTTGATAAAAATGAAAGAGGAGTTTGGACCATTATTGAATAATTTTGGAAAAAATTTTTTAACTTTGACTATACCCGGGGTGATTCAATTATTACATCAAATAAATCTTTTTTCCGAAATAAATGATTATATAGGAGTAAATGTGGTTCATGATAATTTAAGAGGATATGACTCCATTTTTCAAACTATTTCTCAAAATTTATTTAGTGATGGAAGAGAAATCCAACTAATTGGAATAGACGGCAGATACATGTCAAATAATTTCACAAAATTGAAGGATTTTACTTGGGAAGATTCAAAATCTAATACTTATATTCAATTGGCTGATTTTTTAAACGGGTTTATACAATACACAGCAAAAAAATCACTATCAACTAGAGAAACATTAAGCTCCCTTGAAAAGAAAATATGGAAAGAACTAATCAATTTTAGGGAAATTTGGTTAGACAAGCATGGTAGTGGATTAAATACATGGGATTTAGTTGTTTCATATGAGTACCGTGATAAGTTTTTATCTTTAATTCAATCTCAAAAATTTCATGGGATGTATAGTATAACACCATATATAAAAAAAGAATTTCCTAACTATATTTCCCCAGAGGGTTTTGCTATCCTTGATAAGGAGATTAATGGGGATTCTTAAGAAGTTGACGTAGAGTAGAAACATGGCATCATTTAGTTTTTTGACATACTGGAGATTTTCTGACTATTTTTTGCCCATACTTTGTAAATTTAATGGAAGTATATCAGTTTTTTTATTTTTTCGAAAAATAATAAAAATCTTGTTCTAATAAGCAACAGAGACTACTAGACATCTAAATTATCAACACTGTTAAATAATCACTCTTGATTATTACGAGCTAGAATCCTTACTATGAGGGTTCTAGCTTTTTTTGTTTGGCTTTAGGATGAAAGGACAGAAACCAAATTCCAAGAAATAAACAAGGACTCGCTGATCCAATCTTTAGGTTGGCTGGTTCTTTTTAGATATATGGTACACTAATACATAATCAGTGTTTTGGTAGGTGAAAAAATGAAAAGTAAAAAATTACAGAAAGTATTGATTGCGCTGGGCATTTTGCTGATCCTTTTTTTAGGGTACCACTTGTACTTGGAATACCAATCAGATATCCATCTGTTAATTGATCCTAAAGCAAATGAACAACAATTGTTGCATAGTGTACGCTCCCATGGTCTTTCTGCGGCAGTGATCCTGATTTTATTGATGGGGATCATGTGTGCTGTTCCAGGAGTACCTACTGCAGTCATCGGAGTGATTGTAGGGTTAAGCTATGGTCCTTTTCTTGGTGCATTGATCAATATTGTAGGGAATGCTTCTGGGAATATTTTAGCGATTTCTCTTATGCAACATTTGAAATTAGTGGACCATTCTAAAAAATCAAATCGTTGGGTCAAAGCGATTCGTAGCATGAAACACCCAAAAATCGGGATCATGGTGGGATACATGGTGCCTATCATTCCTTCATCAGTGATCAACTTTGCAACGACGACGCTGAATTTACAGGTGCGAGAAATTTTGATGTCGATCATCATTGGGGTGATCCCATCTTCTGTTTTGTATGCGTGTGGAGGAGAGGCTTTATTCCATGGATATAGCAAAACAGCATTGCTCTTGATTGCAAGTGTGCTGATTTTGACTTTGTTGATTGTAGTTACCTATAAAGACCATAGAAAAAAACAAGTAGAATGAATTTTTTTCTTGTATAAAGATTTCAATAACGAATGTTTGTCTTGTATCGATAAAAGATTGGTTGTGCTAGACTTTCCTGTTTCCTATTTTTTAAAGAAGTTGTAAACTAATAAAGGAAATGGGGGAAATAAATGGAAAAAAACGAACAAACACCGTTAACACGCTCGCTGATTTTACTTTTGTCGATCACATGCGGCGTAGTTGTAGCGAATATGTATTATATCCAACCGATTGGAACGAAAGTAGCGACTAGTCTGTCCGTCAGTACGAGTGCCGTCGGAATCTTGACGATGTTGACTCAACTTGGTTATGCACTAGGATTATTATTTTTAGTTCCGTTAGGTGATGTTGTTGATCGGCCTAAATTGATTATTCGGATGGCAGCATTATCAGCAATTTCATTATTAGCAGCCTTTTTTGCGCCATCATTCACGTTGTTTGCTTGTGCATCATTCTTGATCGGTTTATTATCTATCGTACCGCAAATCATTATTCCGTATGGAGCGGTTCTAGCTGGACCAAAAGCAAGAGGAAAAGTGATGGGGACATTACTGAGTGGTCTCTTAGTGGGAATCTTGCTTTCTCGAACTGTTTCAGGGATCGTAGCGAGTCTTTTCTCATGGCGGATGATTTACTTATTTGCATTAGTCTTGGTTGCTGTTTTAACAGGACTGTTATATTGGAAAATGCCAAGAACGACCGTAGCAACGACGAAAACAGTTTCTTATGTGGACTCTTTAAAAAGCTTGCCACATTTAGTAAGAACACAACGTTTGCTACGAGAAGCAGCTATCAGCGGTTTCTTTATGTTTGGGACATTTTCGATTTTTTGGTCAACATTGATTTTTTATATCAGTAGTCCGGCGTATCATTGGGGAACTTTTGAAGCTGGGATCTTAGCTATATTTGGCTTATCTGGGGCTGTAGCAGCACCAATTGTTGGGCGACTAGCAGATTCCTATTCAGAACGCAAGATCGTAGGTATGGGCTTGGCTATGCAAACGATCAGTTTCATTGCTTTATTTACTGCAGGTGATTATTTGGTTGTATTATTGTTAGCAATCATCTTGTTAGATGTTGGGAACCAATTTGGACAAGTGGCGAACCAAACGAGAGTACAAGGTTTGGGAGAGGCAGCAAGCAATCGTAACAATACTATTTTTATGTTTATGTACTTTATTGGTGGAGCAGCTGGTTCATTGCTTGGTACTACAATGTGGCAACAATATGGTTGGACAGGCGTAACACTGGCTGGAATTGCTTTCCAATTATGTGCTTTTTTCTTCCAATATGTTGTTTTTAGGGAAAAAACGCATCAAGTATCCTAGAATTGATGAACGAACGCATTTTTCAAAAATAAGTTAGAGGCTAAGACAAAATCGTACAATTTTGTCCTAGCCTCTTGTTTAACTAGTTAACATAGTTTGTTATAATCCTTCGATCTCAATGACTCGATCTGCTAGATCTTGGTAAAATTCTTGTTCATGGGAAACGATGATGACAGTACCAGGGAATTTTTGGATACCCTTTTGCAAACTATCCTTCGTTTCATGGTCGATATGATTTGTCGGTTCATCAAGAATCAATAAGTTTCCTTGATTCATCGTCAATTGAGCAAGCTTGACTTTTGTTTGCTCACCACCACTGAGGGTCGATAACGGTTCACTGGCTAATTGATTGACAAGCCCTGATTTAGCTAATTGGCGTCGTAACTCCTTGATCGTTGCCTTCGGAAATTGGGCACTTAAATATTGTAAAGGAGTTTCTAAAGGTTTTTCCCAATGGAGATCTTGTGAAAAATAATTGATTTTCGTATTATCAGGAAAATGATAGTCACCATCTAACTGTGTGATTTCTCCAATCAATGTTTTTAGAAGCGTGGATTTACCGATCCCGTTAAATCCTCGGATAGCTACTGTTTCACCAAAACGGATCGTCAGATTGATCGGCGCCAGTAAAGGACGTTCATAACCGATAACTAAATCAGTTGTTTCAACAGCAAGAGTAGTCACGATCGGTGCAAATGGGAAATCAAAAATCGCTTTAGCTGCGGAAGCAGGTGGTGTCAAGCGTTCGATTTTATCTAGCTGTTTCTGGCGACTCTTCGCCATCGTAGAACGTGAACCAGCTTTATATTTTCGGATATAAGCTTCTGTTTTCTCGATCTGCTTTTGCTGTGCATGGAATTGACGCAAATAGCTTTCACGATTTTGTTCTTTTTGTTTCAATGCCTGCTTTAGATGTCCCGTATATTTTGTGATTTTACCAAATTCGATATCTGCGATGTGGGTAGTGATCTTGTCTAGAAATTCTTGGTCATGTGAGATGACAATATATGTTCCTTCAAATTCTTGGAGAAACTGTGTCAGCCATTGGATATGCTGGTCGTCTAGATGGTTGGTTGGTTCATCTAGAATTAAGACATCTGGGGTCTCCAACAATAATTTTGCCAAGATGACTTTCGAGCGTTGTCCGCCACTAAGATTTTTTAGAGGGGTATCTAGACCTAGGACATCGATCCCTAAGCCACTGCTCATCTCTGCTACCAAAGTATCGATTTGATAAAAAACACCCTGATCTAGTTCTGTTTGTAACTTTCCTGCTTTTTCAAGGAGACTATCATCGAAATTCTCACCATATTCTTGATATAGTTCAGCTATTTTTGCCTCTTTTTCAAATTCCTTTGAATAAGCTGTTTTTAGAAATTCTTCGATCGTTAAGGTTTCATCTACCTCTACATATTGATCTAAATAGCCGCGGTGGATATTTTTTTGCCAATGGATCTGACCATCATCAGGCAAGATCTCGCCAGTGATGATTTTGATCAAGGTACTTTTACCAGCACCATTTTGTCCGATCAAGCCTAGGTGTTCGCCGGCATTGACTTGTAGCTGAACATTTTCATATAAAATTTTATCCCCAAATTGCTGGGTAATATTTGTTAAAGTTAAAATACTCATTGTGATTTCCTTTCTAACGATGAGGAAGACACTTTAAAACTCAATTTCAAGGGAAATAGTTAAAATGATTTGGGAAATATTTCTCGTATTTTCTCTAAAAAGAGTAAGGTAAAAGAGGATGGGACAGAAAAAAACTCTGTGGATTCATACTTTCGGCCTAGCCTCTTGTAAAATAGTTGAATAAAATGCAACCAGTCTAAAAAACATCGTATCTAATGCAACGTAACACGGACAGGAAGGGATTGTCAAGAAAATACAAAAAGTACGATATTTGGTCTATACTAATGTTGTAAAAAAGAAAAAAGGATGCTATAATTGGGCTATACCAAAAACAAAGGAGTAGTCGTTATGGAAATCATTCGTGTGAAAAACGCTGAAGAAGGCGGAAAAAAAGCTTTTGAAATTATCAAAAAAGGTATGGATAATGGTGCTACGGTTTTAGGACTTGCGACAGGAAGTACGCCAATCACATTATATAAAGAAATGACTTCAAGCGATCTAGATTTCAGTAACATGACTTCTGTAAACTTGGATGAATATGTTGGACTAGGTGGAGACGATGACCAAAGCTACCGTCACTTTATGAATGTCCAATTGTTTGATAAAAAACCATTTAAAGAAACTTTCGTTCCAAATGGAAAAGCGGACGATCTTGAAGCAGCTTGCAAAGAGTATGATGAAGTGATCGAAAAACATCCGATCGATATCCAAATCTTAGGTATCGGCCAAAATGGTCACATCGGTTTCAACGAACCAGGCGCACCATTTGATGGGAAAACATCCGTAGTTGATTTAACTGAATCAACGATCAATGCCAATAAACGTTTCTTTGAAAAAGCAGAGGATGTTCCGACTAAAGCTGTATCAATGGGTGTAGGTTCAATTCTTAAAGGAAAAGAAATTGTTTTACTTGCATATGGCGAAAACAAAGCAGATGCAATCAAAGGAATGATCGATGGACCTGTAACAACAGATATGCCAGCCAGTGCATTACAAAATCACGATAATGTCATCGTTATTATCGATGATGCTGCTGGAAGCAAATTATAAGCAAACTTTTCAAAAACTAAAAAAGAGGGTGTGACAAACGTCTTGTCACGCACTCTTTTTTTCTACCAGAAATCAGTCTTTTTTGTTTCCATCTTTCAAACATGATATATTGAAGTAGAGGGTGTTGAAATGAATGATATGATATTAACTATTCCAGAAATCGTTCTTAGATTGGGGATTGCATTACTATTTGGTGGAGCAATCGGGTTTGAACGACAGTACAAAAATAGACCGGCAGGCATGCGTACGCACATTTTAGTTTGTATTGGTGCGTGTATCATCGCACTGATCCAAGTGGAAATCGCTAGTAAAGCAATGCGTGATGCGTTAGAATATCCGGAATTAGTTGGAACGATCCGGTCAGATGAAGCACGTCTGATTGCTCAAGTAGTCAGTGGTGTCGGATTTTTAGGTGCAGGAACGATCATCGTCACTAAACAGTCTGTTACAGGATTAACGACCGCAGCGTCTTTATGGGCAATTGCAGGGGTAGGCATTGCGATTGGTATGGGGTTTTATGCGATTGCTATTATTAGTTTTATCGGAATTGTGCTTGCATTGACGGTCGTCAAAAAAATTATCCATGTCCCAACGACTAAAAAGCTGGAGATCCAATTTATCCATCGGAAAGAAACGAAAGATTTTCTGGCGGATTATTTTGAAAAACGCGATATTATTATCGAAGATGTGAATTTTGACGTGAAGTTTGTAGAGGATTATCGAGTATATAAAAACATTTATACGATAAATTTACCTAAAAACATGACCTACGCAGAAGTAATTGAAGAATTATCGACTTATAAAAATATCACAAAACTTCATTTGGTGAGCATTGCTCAGTAAAATTCATTCTGTATCAACTAAATAAAAAAAGGACAAAACAAAAAGCATGAGGCTTCAAAAATCATTCATTTTTTGAGGGTCTTAGAGATGAATGTTTTGTCCTTTTTATTGATTGTAATGATTGGATAAGGAAAAAGTTAAAATTTCTCATAAAATAGCGCTTTAATTTAATGGGAATGATAGAATAGACTTATCAAAAGTTGGAGGAGATGTATGTATTCAAAATTTAAAGAATCAAAATTATTATTCTGGACTGTTGAACTGGTATTGACGATTATCGGTGTCTTTTTTATTATCCAGATGCCGAATGTCTTTAGCCCAGTTTTAAAAATGATTTCAGCAATTGTCTTGCCTTTATTAATTGCTGGCTTCTTTTACTATATGTTTAATCCGGTAGTTTCGTTTTTGGAAAAACATCGGATACCAAGAGTGTACGGGTACATCTTGGTATTAGTTGTAGTGATCGTGGTTACAGTATTAGCAATCATGAATGTGATTCCTCAATTGGTCGAACAAACGATTCAATTAACACGAAGCTTACCAACCTACGCCGAGGAAACGAGTAAATGGCTGAATGAAGTGGCACAAAGAGAAGAATTTAAAAATTTCAATCTGGAGGAACAGTTAGCTTCTGCAAACTTATCTCTTAGCAATCTCTTCAATATCGCATTGGTGAGTTTGACAAGCAGTGTATCAAAGATCATTTCTTTCATGCTCCAGTTTTTTATTCTATTATTTACAGTGCCATTCATTTTATTGTTCATGTTCAAAGATGGACATAAGTTTATTGATGCACTTTCAAAATTTTTCCCACAAAATATACGTGGTGAGTTGCGGCAAACTGTGAGAGAACTGAATGATACTTTATCGGCCTATATCAGTAGTACGATCGTGGATGCAGTGATCATCGGTGTATTGAGTTTTATAGCAATGACGATTTTTAATCAGCCGTATAGTTTGTTACTCGCTGTATGTTGTGGGATCACGAATATCATACCTTACGTGGGACCGTTCATTGGCGCGGTTCCTGCAGTGATCGTTGGCTTATTTGTTTCACCATTTCAAGCGCTTTATATGGCACTTTCTATACTGGTCATCCAACAGTTGGACGGGAACGTCATCAAACCATTATTATTTGGAAAGTCGATGAATATCCATCCATTAACCATCATTTTAGTTTTGATAGGAGCCGGAAGTGTGGCTGGAATCATGGGGATGCTGATTTGTATCCCAGTTTATGCGGTCATCAAGACATTGGTATTGAATATCCGAAAAATCTATCTATTAAAAAAATTTGAACACACTACAGAGAACGATCGATTGATCAACGAATAATAGAAACACTACCATATAACAGAAAATTAGAAAAAAGCATCTTTAGAAGTCGTCATGACTTTTGGAGATGCTTTTTTTTCAACACTTCAATCAACATTGTAGCAAGCCCAATAGATAAGTGTTGAACAATATGTTGATCAGCTTGATATACGTTTTTTTTTCTATCAACAACTATTGGCATGAAATTTGCTTTTAATCAAATGACAACAAGGAGGCGAAAAAATGAATCTGCTTATATTAGCAAGTCACGGACAATTAGCACAAGGGATGAAACAGACACTACAAATGATTATTGGTGAAGTAGACAATCTCCATGCATTCAGCGCATTTCGAGATGATGACCAGTCTATAAAAGAGAAGGTTCAACAGTTGATTGAGGAAAATACAGAAAAAGATATTTATATTCTCACAGACATCCTAGGTGGGAGTGTCAATACAGAAATGATCCAATTGTTAAAGGAATACCCACAGGTCCATTTATTAGCTGGGTTAAACTTACCGTTAGTTCTGTTATTTGCTAGTCAGTCAAAGAAAATAACAGAAGAACAAATAAATGATTTTATTTCGGAAAGTCAAACAGCTATTGTCAACTGCTCTAAAATCATCAAGGAAAAACAATTGAAGGAGGAAGAATTATGATCAAGTTATTTCGGATCGATCATCGTTTATTACATGGACAAGTTGTCTTTTCATGGAGTAAAGCATTGAATATCACACGGATCATTGTTGTAAATGATGAGGCAGCTAACGATGAATTTAAAAAAATGTCACTGAACCTTTCAAAGCCGAACGGCATCCAACTGAATATTTTCGGTGTGGCAGAAATGCTGAAAAAAATGCCTAAGATCGAAACCCTTAAAGATAATATTTTAGTTGTTTTTGGCAATACGAAAGATACTTTGAATTTTTGTCAGCACTACCCTAAAGTAACTGAAATCAACTATGGGGGAATCACTAAGAAAGAAGGTTCAAAACAATATGGGAACGCAGTTTTTTTGAATGCGGAAGAAACAGCGAATTCAAAAGAACTACGAGATTTGGGAATCAAATTAACGATCCAACAAGTCCCCACATCTAAAAAAGAAGATTTAGGTAACAAATTATAAAACACAGATAAGGAGGAAGGCAATGTTAGTTCAAGCAATTTCTTTAGGATGCATTGGGGTGTTTTGTATCCTTGACTCAAGATTACTAGGAAGAATGAATTTTGAACGTCCGTTGATTGTCAGTACTTTAGTGGGATTGGTTCTAGGTGATCTGGAAAAAGGATTGATGGTAGGAGCATCCCTTGAGTTGATGTCCCTTGGTTTGGTAAACATTGGAGCTGCTGCACCACCAGATATGAATATGGCATCTATCATTGCGACTGCTTTTGCGATACTTTCAAATGCTAATGCAGAAACAGCTTTAACGATTGCCATTCCGATTTCTGTGCTAGGTCAGATGATTGGTATCTTACTCCGAACGGTTTTATCAAATTTCAGTCATCGAGCCGATACATTGATCAAAGAGGCGAAGTACCGACAAGCACGCCGAATACACATCTTATTAGGGCCAATACTGTATTCCAGCATGTACTTTATTCCGATATTCTTAGCTATTTATTTGGGGACTGATTTAGTAAAACAAATTGTAAATACGATTCCAGAATGGCTTACGAATGGTTTAACTTTAGCAAGTAAAATTTTACCAGCGTATGGGTTTGCACTACTTTTAAATACGATGTTAACGAACAAATTAGTACCATTTTTACTTTTAGGTTTTCTGATTACTGCCTATTCTGGGTTGAGTATCATCGGTATCGCAGCTTTTGCGTGTATCCTAGCAGTATTGTTATCAGAAGTGAAGTTCAGTAAGAATCAACAAGCAGTTGTTGATCCACTTGATGATTAAGGGGGTAAAATAATGGCAAAAAAAGATCCAAATGATTGGAAATATCGTCAATTTTTTTGGCGATCATGGGCAATCCAAGCTTCATGGAATTATGAACGTCAGATGAATATGGGCTTTTTATATGGAATGGCACCGATCATTGATGCAATCTATAAAGATCCTCAAGATGCAGAGTTGAAGAAAGCAGCGTATCAACGTCACATGGTTTATTACAATTGTACACCACAAACCAGTGCTTTTGTACTCGGTCTAGCGGCTTCGATGGAAGAACAATATGCGACGGATAAAGAAAATTTTGATGTTGAAGCAGTGAATGCAGTCAAAACAAGTTTGATGGGGCCACTATCAGGTGTAGGGGATTCATTTTTTCAAGGAACTGTTCGTGTTCTGGCATTTGGTCTGGGGATAAACTTAGCCCAAAATGGGAGTGTTTTAGGACCGATTTTAGCCATTCTTATTTCATTTTTCCCCTCTGCACTTATTACGTATTATGGTGGGAAGATCGGCTATAACATGGGCAATAAATATTTAGATAAGTTATACCGAGAAGGACTTATGGAAAAAGTGATGTACATTTGTTCCATTGTTGGTTTGATGGTCATCGGATCGATGGTGGCTAGCATGATCGATATAACAACACCGATCAAAGTAGGAAAAGCATTTGTTCTACAAGATGTATTAGATCAAATGATGCCAAAAATGATACCGCTAGCTCTAACATTTTTTATGTACTGGCTTTTAAAGAAAAAAGTACCTACAGGTTGGATGTTGTTTATTAGCATTGCTGGCGGGATTGTTTTAAATGTATTGGGTATTTTTAATTAGTGCTAACCAATTTGGTTAACTATAAATTTAGGGGGTATTCATCAAATGAATCCAAAGGAAATTATTGAGGGAATTGTTCAAAAAAACGAAATACGATCTGTCTTTTTTGTCGGATGTGGCGCATCAAAAGCTGACTTGTATCCAGCAAAATATTTCTTGGATCAAGAGGCAAAAAAATTACGTATCAGTCACTATACAGCAAATGAATTCAATTATGCTACGCCTACTTCTGTTGACGAAACAGCTATCGTGATTACTGCTTCGTTAGGCGGAACAACACCAGAAACAGTTCAGGCAAATGCTGTAGCCAAAAGTAGAAATGCCCATGTGATCAGTTTGACACGGACAGTAGATTCACCGTTAACAAAAGAGGCAGACTATGTCATTTACCATCGTTTTTCTGAAAGTTATGCAGCAAAACTGGAAAAAACAGGTTATGCACTTCAATTAGCTGTGGAAATTTTGAATCAAGTAGAGGGATACGTGAATTACGACAAAATACAGAGAGGTTTTGCTAACATTTATGATTTATGCCAACAAGCTGCAGAAAGTGCGAGATTAGATGCAAAAAAATTCGCAGATGCATATAAAGAAGATTCTGTGATATATGTGATGAGCAGTGGTGCTACTCATGAAGTTGCTTATTCCACTTCAATTTGTTTAATGATGGAAATGCAATGGATCAATTCAGGAACATTCCATAGTGGCGAATTCTTCCATGGACCATTTGAGATCGTTGACAAAGACGTTCCATTCATCTTGTTGATGAATGAGGGGAAAACTAGAAAAATCGATAGTCGTGCCCTAACATTTTTAGAACGTTTCAATGCTAAAACAACTGTAGTTGATGCATTGGATCATGGGCTGTCAGCACATGTTCCTACCGAAGTACTAGATTACTTCAATCCAATGGTGATTACAGCTGTTTTTCGAGTGTACGCAGAAGAATTAGCTATTGCTAGAGAACATCCGTTGACAAAACGCCGTTATATGTGGAAATTAGAGTACTAAATGTCAAAGAGTAGATGAGTCACAAGTACCGCAAAGCATATACGCGTGTTTTGCGGTTTCTTTATTGTATCAGTAATAAAAGTGAGAACAGTTTCCTTTTTTTCACCACGAATGCTCAAATCAGTATGCAACTTTTCTAACCTCTATTTTATACTAAGAAAAACGAAAGAGGTGTTCAAATGAATCAGGCTATTACAGATTATTTAATCCAACAAACAAGAACGATAAATGAAGGTGAGTCATCTTTATTGTCTGCACAAGCAATTTCTGAGGCAGTAGGACTAAATCGTAGTACAGTTAGCGGATATTTGAATCACGCGTACCAAGAAGGTATTTTACTGAAAATCAGAGAATATCCGGTTTTATTTTTACATCGGGAGACATTTCAACATTGTTTTTTTGTTCCTAGAAAAACGGATTATTCTTCATTAGATGAATTGTTGGAAGAAACAGCTGAAGAATCTCCTTTAGCTAGTGTAATTGGTGCAAAGGGTAGTTTGAAAGGTCAAATTGAACAAATTAAAACGGCAGTTTTATATCCGGGAAATGGCTTGCCAATCATGATCTGCGGAGCAAGTGGATCAGGAAAAAGCTTTTTAGCACATAAAATCTATGATTATGCTGTTCAAGAGGGGGTCGTCAAAAAGATAGCACCGTTTGTTTCTCTGAACTGTGCTCAATATTTCAATAATCCAGAATTATTATCTAGTATCTTATTCGGCTATACAAAGGGTGCTTTCACAGGAGCAGAGCAGAATAAGGAAGGATTATTGCATCAGGCAAATCAAGGATTTTTGTTTTTAGATGAAGTGCATCGATTGACGAGTGAAGGGCAAGAAAAATTATTCTCTTTTATGGATACGGGGAAATATACACCAGTTGGGGACGATGGAATCGAGAAACAAGCCAATGTCCGATTGATTTTTGCAACGACAGAGGATCTACAACAAACCTTCTTACCAACTTTTTTGCGTAGATTACCTGTAATCGTAGGGCTGCCAAGTTTTAAGGAACGTTCACTTACAGAACGAGCGAGCTTAGTAGATAGTTTTTTCCTGGAAGAAAGCAATATTTTGGAAAAGGAATTATCTGTATCAAGAAAAGTTATCCACTATTTACAGCATTCTGATTTCGAAGGAAATGTAGGGAAAATAAAAAATATCATCAAATATGCGTGTGGGAGTGCATATGCTAGAGATAAAAAAAGAACTCAAGTGAATGTTTCAATCAAAGATTTACCTCGGGAATGCTTAGTAAAATTAAAAGATCAGGTGATGGACAACCTGCAAGTTGCTACTCCCTGTACTTATCTTCCACATACGAAACCGCAAATTTTCCAATCTGTTGAATTAGTAAAATTAGCTGATTTTTTTACCGATCTATTAGCTGATTTTTTATTCTATGAAGAACAACGAGAAACGAAGCGATTCATTGATAAAACTATTCGTAGAGTCACAATATTGATGGATGAATTTACTTTTCGCCCTTCTTTTTCAACCGAAGAGTCTTTGTTCACCTTTTTAACTTACCATATCCGTTCTACGCTGAAGTTCATGACAGAAAACTATGGATTCGAACAAGATGGACACCGTATACTGGTTATTGCCAATTTTCTCTATTTAAAAGAGAATCAAATGTTGTTAGGTGAAGACCCAAGATGGCTATCTATCAAGCCACGTATTCTTCAGTTTTTAGATGAAGCGATGGGAGAGGCACTTTGGTTTGCTAAAAGACTATTGAGTCAATTAGCTAGTCGGATGGAGTGCCGATTTTTAGAAGAAGATTTGATATTTATTACATTCTACTTGTATAGTTTGAATATCACGAAAGGCACAAGTAAAATCAAAGCACTAGTATTAGCACATGGGTACACGACCGCTAGCAGTATGGCAAATGTAGCAAATCGTATGTTGAAGAAAAATTTATTTCAGGCTTTTGATATGCCTCTTGACAGCACGATATCAGAGATTGAAGATCAGGTTATCCACTATATTGAAAATTATCACACAGAAGCTGGTCTAATTTTACTGATTGATATGGGTTCTTTGAATCAGTTAAGTAAGCGATTGATCAATAAAATCAGCGGACCTTTGCTGATGATTGATTCTGTTTCGACCCCGTTGTTATTAGAAATCGGTCAAGAAATCACGCAAGGTCGTTCAATTATAGAAATCAGTGAAACTTTTCAAGTGGAGAATCGAATAAAAAAGCAGTTTATTTTACCAGAAAGAAATCGGAAAAAAGTTATCTTAACTTGCTGCTATACGGGGATGGGGAGCGCTATACAGATCCAAGAGATATTGACTAAAAGTTTAGACAATGTAGAAAAAGAGATAGTAGTAATTCCCTATGATTATCAAAAATTGAGACAATATAAGAAAAATGAATTGCCATTTCAGATTTACGATGTTTTAGCAATCATTGGTACAGAGGACCCTGAAATAGATGATATTCTCTATATAGGGTTAGAAGAGTTGATTACAGGAGATGAAGTAGAAAAATTGGTCCGGCTCGTTGAACATGAAGTAGAGATCGATGCAATGAAGTTGAGAGATGATTTGATATTTAATTTTTCTCTCAAAAAGATGATTGAAAATTTAGTTATTTTAGACGTAGAAAAAGTTTTGGCACTTGTTAAAGCAGCGATTGAAAGACTAGAAAAAATCTTAGATAGATCTTTTAATAGTAATCGTCGATTTTTACTCTATCTCCATTGCTGTTGTATGGTTGAACGGATTTTACGTAAAGAAAATATTGATCCTCAAGAAGATATAAAAAAATATAAACAAATGTATCAAAGTCAGATGGCCGCTATTAAACAAGCTTTTCAAGAAGTAGAAAGAGCCTATACCATTGAACTTTCAGATTTAGAAGTACGATTGATCCATGAAATTATTTCGAATAAAGGAGAGTAAAAAATGTTCGATAGTGTGATTTTTGATATGGATGGTGTTTTAGTTGATACAGAACGGTTTTATTTTGAAAGGAGAATGGCTTTCTTCGAGGAAATAAAGGAGGAACCTACTACAAGTGATCTATTGGATTGTTTAGGTAAAACAGAGCAGGGGATTTGGAATACCCTAATACCAGAAAAAGAAAAAAGAGAAAAACTAAAACTACAGTATATGGATTATCGTAAAAGGTATCCGATATTTTATCCCGATGTTTTAAGAAAAGAAGTGCCACAAGTAATAAAAGCCTTAAAAGAAAGGCAGGTAAAATTAGCAATTGCTTCTTCCTCACCAAGGCGTGAAATCAAAAAAATGCTTGATGATTGTCAGTTGGGTGCCTACTTTGATGTAATCATGAGTGGAGATCATGTAAAGGAAAGTAAGCCTCATCCTGAAATTTATCAACGGACAAAAGAGTTGCTGGGAACAGAACATCACTTAGCCATTGAAGATTCTCCGGTAGGTATTTTAGCCGCTAAGCGAGCTAATTTGTATACGTTGGCGTTGCAACAACCCTTCGCAATTGATCAATCTTTGGCAGATGAGAAGATTGAAAATTTGACGGAAATCTTGACGAAAGTTAGATGAGGATGTTATGCAAATAAAATAGCATGCGAAAGGAAACAAAAATTTTCAAGATGAAAAATAAGCTATCTCTCACGAAAGTTAGTTGTATACTTAGTGAAGGATAGCTTATTTCTCGGAGTTAAACACTTCTGTCCCAGCCTATTTTACTCAAACCGAATCACTTTTACAGTCTAGTCTAATCCAATCAAATAGTCATCGTCTTTCATGGCTTCAACATGACCAAGTAAGTAGCCGTTACCGACTTGAGAGAAGAAGTCATGGTTGCTTGTTCCTGTGGAAATCCCATTCATGACGATTGGGTTTACATCGTTTGCTGTATCTGGGAAGAGTGGGTCCATCCCTAGATTCATCAAAGCTTTATTTGCGTTGTAGCGCAAGAAAGTTTTTACTTCTTCTGTCCAACCGATTGGATCGTATAATTCTTCCGTATAACGTTCTTCATTTTCATATAATTCATACAACAAATTATACATCCAATCTTTTAATTGCTCCTGTTCTTCTTCAGGAAGTTCATTATAGCCTAGCTGAAATTTGTACCCAATGTAGGTACCATGCACAGATTCATCGCGAATGATCAATTTGATGATTTCAGCGACATTCGCCAATTTATTATTTCCTAAATAGTAAAGTGGTGTGTAGAAACCAGAATAGAATAAGAATGTTTCTAAAAACACACTGGCAATTTTCTTTTCTAAAGGTGTGCCATGCTTATAAATTTCGTTGATACGCTCTGCTTTTTTCTGCAGATAAGGATTTGTATTCGTCCATTCAAAAATTTCTTCGATTTCTTTTTTTGTATTCAGTGTACTGAAGATAGAAGAATAGCTTTTTGCATGAACAGATTCCATGAATTGGATGTTGTTCAATACTGCTTCTTCATGAGGGGTACGAACATCCTTGCGCAATTGATCCATTCCGCTTTCTGATTGAACGGTATCTAGTAATGTCAATCCACCAAAAACATGACCAACAGTGTCTTTTTCTAATTGAGAAAGGGTACGCCAATCATCTAAGTCATTAGATAAAGGAATACGTGTGTCTAACCAAAATTGCTCAGTCAATTTTTCCCACGTAGATTTATCGATGACATCTTCAATTTCATTCCAGTTTATTGCTTCATAATAAGTTTCTGACATGAGTGATGCTCCTTTATTTGAAATACAGTCCTAAATATTCTTGATTACCCAATTAGATGACACAGCTTTCACATTGGTTGCTGCCGATTTCTTCTGCATCGTCTGTGAAGGTACGTACGTAATAAATTGATTTTACACCTTTATGGAAAGCATAGTGTCTTAAAATATTTAGATCACGCGTCGTTTGTTTGGTTGTTGTTTTCCATTCATAAAGCCCTTCTGGAATTTCAGAACGCATGAATAAAGTTAAACTCATTCCTTGGTCGACATGCTTTTGTGCAGTGGCGTAGATATCGATCACTTTTCGCATATCCATATCATAAGCAGAAGTATAATATGGAATTGTTTCGTTTGAAAGATAAGGTGCTGGATAATAGATTTTACCGATTTTCTTTTCTTGGCGTTCTTCGATCATACGAGTGATCGGATGGATACTTGCACTTGTATCGTTGATATAAGAAATTGATCCATTTGGTGCAACAGCCAAGCGGTTTTGATGATACAATCCATCTTTCATGATTGCTTGTTTCAAGTTTTCCCAGTCTTCAGCACTTGGGATAAAAATGCCAGAAAATAATTGTTTCACTTTTTCTGATTTTGGTTGGAACTCTCCAGTAACATATTTATCAAAATAAGTACCGTCTGCATAAGCTGATTTTTCAAAATTATGAAATACTTGTTTTCGTTCACGAGCAATCGCGTTGCTTTCTACAAGTGTCCAATAGTTTAGTAACATGAAATAAATATTTGTGAAGTCCAATGAATCTTCAGAGCCGTATTCCATTTGTTCTTTGGCGAAAAATGTGTGTAAGCCCATTGCGCCTAACCCAATCGTATGGTTCAATTTGTTTCCATGTTGGATTGGTGGAACAACGTCGATATCTGAGGCATCTGTGATATAAGTCAATGCACGAGTCATTGTACGGACTGAATGACCAAAATCTGGGCTATCCATCAAGTTGACGATATTTGTTGAACCTAAGTTACATGAAATATCTGTTCCCAATACTTCATATTCTTGTTTTCCATTGATAACAGAAGGTGTTTGTACTTGTAAAATCTCAGAGCATAAGTTGCTCATGATGATTTTTCCATCGATTGGATTTTCACGATTGGCTGTATCGATATTGATAATATAAGGATAGCCAGATTCTTGTTGTAATTTTGAAATTTCATTTTCAAGATCGCGTGCTTTGATTTTTTGTTTACGGATATTAGGGTTAGCGACCAAGTTATCGTATTCAGCAGTGATGTCGACATAAGAAAATGGGACACCGTATTCTTTTTCAACGCTATAGGGACTGAACAGATACATGTCTTCATTTTTACGTGCTAATTCGTAAAATTTGTCAGGCACGATGACACCAAGAGAAAGTGTTTTAACACGAATTTTTTCATCTGCATTTTCTTTTTTTGCTGAAAGAAAGGCAATGATATCCGGATGGAAAACATTCAAATAAACCACGCCAGCTCCTTGACGCTGACCTAACTGATTTGAATAACTGAAACTATCTTCATAAAGTTTCATTACTGGAACAACCCCGCTAGCAGCTCCTTCATATCCTTTGATTGGCGCACCTGCTTCACGCAAATTAGAAAGTGTAATACCTACACCTCCACCAATACGAGACAGTTGTAGAGCTGAGTTGATGGAACGACCAATCGAATTCATATCATCTGTCACTTGTGTCAAGAAACAGGAAACTAATTCACCGCGTCGCTTGCGCCCAGCATTCAAGAATGAAGGTGTAGCTGGTTGATAGCGTTGGTGGATCATTTCATCGGCTAAAGAAAGAGCAAGGTCTTCGTCACCATTTGCAAAATAAAGAGCATTGAAAGCTACACGATCTTCATAAGATTCTAAATATGCAGAACCATCGTTTGTTTTTAATGCATACTGTGAATAAAATTTATAAGCAGCCATAAATGATTTAAATGTAAAATGTTGTTTGTCTAAAAATTGATATAGCTTTTCAATAAATTCAGGGGAATAAAGCTGAATAAATTCTGATTCCAAATAATCATGAGTGATTAAATAATTGATTTTATCCATTGCTGTAGCAAAAGTCATTGTATTTGGTTTAACATTTTCCTCAAAAAATGCAGTCAATGCTTCTTTATCCTTATTTAAAGGGATCTGACCATTCACAGGTCGATTGATCTCATTGTTTAACTTAAAATAGCTGACATCTTTTAATTGTTTAAGACTCATAAATACGCCCAACCTTCATTTCTTATTTTGGTAAATTCTTTCTTTTGATGCTGTAAAAAAGGATTTGGGGGATGTTCGGGCAAAGAGTCCTCACTTCCATCAAATCCGATTAGAGATACATTCCAATTGACAGTTCATTAGCTAGCAAGTTTGCGTAATTGATCTGGACGGAAACCAATCACTGTTTCAACGTCTGAAGTGATCACAGGTACACTTTGAAAGCCTTGTGCTTTTAACCAATCGATGGCTTCAGGTTGTTCATCGATATTGACTTCCTCAAAGTCGATTTGGTTGTCCGCTAAAAAGCGTTTGACCATCTTACATTGCATACAATTGTTTTTTGAAAATATTTTTACGTTCATTTTTGTTTTCCTCCTGACTCTGCTGTTTATCTATAATGAATAGTATAAAACTATTAGTAAAAAAGTCAAACGACAGACACTACATATTGTGTTGTGGAAACTGTGGAATACTATGTTTTGTGGTTTTTGAAAAACAGCTGAAAACAAGCGTTAAGTGAAAAAAAGCTTGTTTTAGTACAGCAAATACTGTGGAAAACTTGGGAAAAAGTTTTTTTTTACACACAAAAATCAAAAGAAATGAAAATACGCTCAAAAAATCACAAGTAACATTGACATTCTCAATTAGAGAGAGTATTCTTTGTGAGAATGATTCTCAATAAATGAGATGGATTGGGACTGAATGGATAGATAAAATGGAGAAAAGTTATAGAAGACTTTTTTCACAAGAAGGGAGCTTTGATGGAAACTTTAGAAGAAGCCAAACTAAATCTTGTGTATCAGATTGAAAGAATACAGACCAGTGACTCAGTCAAAAAGCACTTGCAAAATTTAGGAGTTATCATAGGAAGTAAAATCGTCGTTATCAATCGATCTGGCAGCAACTCGATTTTACTCCTAAAAAATAATCGGATCGCGGTCAACCGTGAGTTATTAAGCCAGATTATCGTAAAAAAAAGCGAGTTCTCCGAAGAAAGTTGGACTTCGCTTGACCAGCTTACTACAGGCGAAAGTGGTGTGGTGGTTGCCATTCATGGGAAGGGTGCAGTGAAACGACGTCTGATGGATATGGGTGTGACTAAAAACGTGCGTGTTACTGTACGAAAATTAGCACCGTTAGGCGACCCTTTAGAAATCACATTACGAGGGTATGAATTGACACTCCGTAAAGAAGAAGCATCCTTGATCCTGGTTCAAAAAGAGGAGTAGATAAAATGAAAGTTGCACTAGTCGGTAATCCAAATAGTGGAAAGACGAGTCTGTTCAACGCATTGACAGGCGCAAATCAATATGTGGGAAACTGGCCCGGCGTGACCGTCGAAAAAAAAGAAGGGCACTTGAAGAAACATCCTACCATCTATATTCAAGATTTACCGGGGATCTATTCCCTTTCCCCCTATACGCCTGAAGAAGTGATTGCTAGAAATTATCTGATTGATGAACGGCCTGATGTGATCGTCAATATCGTAGATGCCATGAATTTGGAAAGAAATCTTTATTTGACTTCACAATTGCTTGATTTAGGTATTCCCGTTATTGTGGGATTAAATATGATGGATGTCGTTAAAAAAGACGGTCGAAAAATCAATAGTGAAAAATTAAGTTATGGGTTAGGCGTTCCTGTTGTTCCTATCAGTGTATTGAAAAGGGAAGGACTAGGAAAAATAACAGAAATGATCATACAAGCGACCTATAAGAAGCTGCCAACACCGCTCTCTTGTACATATGATGATCGCCTAGAAGCAGCATTGCATGAAATTGAGGATGTTTTAGACAAGAGTGTTCCCGTTTTTAAACGATGGTATGCGATCAAACTGTTTGAGCGCGATCCTGAGATTCCGAAAGGTCTAAAAATTTCTGCAAAGCAATTAAAGGAAGTCGAACAATTGATCCGTTTGACTGAAAAGATATTTGATGAAGATAGCGAGACGATCATCATCAACGAACGGTACGAATGGTTGACCCAATTAACGGCTCTTTGTGTGGTCACAAAGGACTCTTTTCAGCTTTCTATCAGTGATAAGATCGATCGGATCGTTACCAATCGGTGGTTTGCATTACCTATTTTTGCTTTTGTTATGTGGTTTGTCTATTATCTAGCCATCCAAACGATTGGGACGATCGGAACCGACTGGGTCAACGATACGTTGTTCGGTGGTTGGTTGCCAAACCATATTGAACAGTTATTAGTTGAGTGGCAAGTAGCTGACTGGATGCAACAATTGATTTTAAATGGGATCATTGCTGGAGTTGGGGCTGTTTTAGGATTTCTCCCACAATTAATCGTTCTTTTCTTATGCTTGAGTTTCTTAGAGGACTGCGGCTACATGGCACGGATAGCGTTTGTGATGGACAGATTGTTCCGAAAATTTGGACTTTCAGGAAAATCATTTATTCCCATGCTGATTGCTACTGGTTGTGGGGTGCCGGGTGTAATGGCAAGTCGAACGATTGAAAATGAGCAGGACAGACGGTTGACGATCATGGTCACTACATTTATGCCCTGTTCTGCAAAATTGCCTATCATTGCATTGATTACTGGAGCATTTTTCCCTCATGCTTCATGGGTTGCTCCTTCTGCCTATTTTTTAGGGATGACTTCCATCGTCATCTCTGGGATCATGTTGAAGAAAACCAAATTATTTGCTGGAGACACGTCTCCTTTCATCATGGAATTGCCAACTTACCATTTGCCGCAATGGTCGATCATTCTAAGACAGACATATGATCGAAGTAAGTCATTCGTGAAAAAGGCTGGCACGATTATTTTTGTCTCAAGTATCCTTATCTGGTTTACATCTTCATACAATTTTATCGGACAAGCTGTGCCTGAAAGTCAAAGTATCTTAGCAAGCTTTGGACGTGTGATTGCCCCTATTTTCCAACCGCTTGGCTGGGGAAACTGGCAAGGGACTGTGGCTACCATCACCGGTCTGATTGCGAAAGAAAATATCATTGGTACCTTTGGCATTTTATTTGGGCACAAAGAAGTTTCTGAAAATGGTCAAGAAATTTGGCTGGCATTGCAAAATACGTATACATCTGCTGCTGCTTATTCATTTTTAGCATTCAATTTGCTATGTGCTCCTTGTTTTGCCGCAATTGGCGCAATCCATCGGGAAATGAATTCTGCGAAGTGGACGATGATCGCAGTAGGCTATCAATGCGGTTTTGCTTATTTGATCAGCTTTATTATCTATCAGCTCTCTCACTTGTTTGAAGGGGGACATTTAGTCATCCCAACTTATTTGGCAGGGATATGTATCGTTGGTATCTGTTATGCATTATTGAAAAAGAAAGCAAAGACTAGTAACGTATTAACCATTTCGTTAGAAGGTGAACAATAATATGGCAACATTTTTATTAAGCGTCTTGATATTTGGCAGTGCAGCAGCTATCGTTTATTCGCGATTAAAATCAGGAAAAACATGTGATGAATGTAAAAGTGCCTGTCCTGTAAAGAAGGTTCAGAAGAAAACGATGGTGGACTGATTTCTAGTTAGAAAAAATCACATCTGCATAAAGAAATGTACGAAATAAACATAAATTAAATAAGCAAAATAAAGTGCCACATGTGAATGTCTTCGTTGACTATTTCCGTGTGGCGCTTTATTTCCTCAAGTATGATCTAATGCTCAGGTCATAGCGCTAGGTTCACAACAATCAACGGTGTTCACCTAGCTGACCTTCGGCATTAAATCATAACTACTCAAAACATGAAGAGCTGTTTCGAGTAGCTTCTCTTTAATGCTCAGGTCATAGCGCTGAGCTCACAACAATCAACGGTGTTCACCTAGCTGACCCTCGGCATTAAATCATAACTACTCAAAACATGGAGAGCTGTTTCGAGTAGTTTCTCTTTAATGCTCGGGTCATAACGCTGAGCTCACAACAATCAACGGTGTTCACCTAGCTGACCTTCGGCATTAAATCATAACTACTCAAAACATGAAGAGCTGTTTCGAGTAGTTTCTCTTTAATGCTCGGGTCATAGCGCTAGGTTCACAACCTTTTGCTTATTTTTCTTTCCCATAGTAAGATGGAACAGAAAAGTAGAAGAGAGAGGAAAAAATATGGCTGGGAAGAAAAAAATCGTTCGGCCGAGATATCAACAGATTGCTGTTGATTTGGCAGAACGGATTGTGGAAAATCGTTACAAAATCGGTGAGAAAATACACGCGAGATCTACGTTAGCAAGTACATATAATGCATCTCCTGAAACGACGAGAAAAGCGATCAATGTGCTAGTCGATCTTGGAATCATGGAGGTTCGTCACGGAAGCGGCGCCTTTGTAGCATCAAAAGAAAAGGCAAAAGATTTTTTGTTGCAATATCAGGATGTCCAATCGATCCAAGAAACAAAAGCGGAGATCATGGCGAGTGTGGAAAAGCAACAAGAAGAGTTGGATCACTTTTCTCAATTACTGGATCAACTGGTAAATCAAACGAAGAGGATCCACAAGATGAACCCCTTATTGCCGTTTGAACTATTATTGACGAATGAGGCAACGCATCTCGATCAGTCAATCAGCGAGTTGAATATCTGGCAAGCAACTGGTGCGACGGTGATTGCAATCTCGCATGAAGAAGAGTTGCTTGTGTCGCCTGGCCCATATGCTAAATTTACTGCGGGGGATACAGTCCACTTTATTGGAAATGAATTTACATTACAGCGAATGACTAATTTCTTTTATCCAGAAAATTAGCGTTGCAAGTGAGTTGCTTTTTCTCATCAAATTTTAAGCTTAGTAAATCCCAATCTAAAAGGGATTTGCCGAGCTTTTTTTCGTTTGATTAAAAGAATATAGTTAGCGTTTTTGACAAAAGTGACTACACGATGTTAGTATAGTGTGGTCACTTTTTTCAGAAAGAAAAATGAATTTACATAGGTAAAGGAGAATTTGTTTGGTAAAAGTTGAAGTAAAAAATTTAACAAAGATATTTGGTAAAAAAACGCAAGCTGCTTTGGAAATGATGAAGAACCGTCAACCAAAGACAGATATATTAAAAAAGACTGGCGCGACCGTTGGTGTTTATGATGCAAGTTTTGATGTGCAAGAAGGAGAAATCTTCGTGATCATGGGGCTTTCAGGTAGTGGAAAATCAACATTGATCCGCTTACTGAACCGATTGATCGAGCCGACTTCTGGAAATATCTATATTGATGGAGAAGATATTTCAAAATTAAGTAAAGAAGAACTTCGTGAAGTACGCCGCCATAAAATCAATATGGTTTTTCAAAATTTCGGCTTATTCCCTCATCGGACGATCTTAGAAAATACTGAATATGGATTAGAAGTTCGTGGAGTACCAAAAGAAGAACGGCAACAAAAAGCAGAGCAAGCATTGGAAAATTCAAGTTTGCTTTCGTTCAAGGATCAATATCCTAGTCAATTATCTGGAGGCATGCAACAGCGCGTCGGTCTAGCTAGGGCATTAGCGAATGATCCAGAAATCTTACTGATGGATGAAGCTTTTTCTGCTCTTGATCCTTTGATCCGTAAGGAAATGCAAGATGAGTTACTTGATTTACAAGCGAACGTACAAAAAACAATCATTTTTATCACACATGATTTAAATGAAGCATTACGTATTGGTGATCGAATCGCTTTGATGAAAGATGGCGAAATCATGCAGATTGGGACTGGTGAAGAAATTTTGACCCATCCAGCGAATGATTACGTCCGTGAATTTGTTGAAGAAGTCGATCGTTCAAAAGTACTGACTGCCCAAAACATCATGGTACCTGCTTTAACGACGAACATCGAATCAGATGGGCCAAATGTAGCACTAACTAGAATGAGGAATGAAGAAGTAAGTATGTTGATGGCTGTTGATAGAAAAAGACATCTTAAAGGGATCATTACTGCAGATCAAGCATTAGAAGCAAGACGTCAAAAACGTCCATTGATTGATTTCTTAGATGAAAATGTAACGGTGATTGGTAAAGATATGGTGGTTAGTGATATCTTCAATATCATTTATGACTCCCCAACTCCTCTAGCCGTTGTGGATAATGGCAAACTAAAAGGTGTTGTCATTCGCGGTAGTGTAATCGAAGCATTAGCAGAAACGAGTGAGGTGAGTGATGATGAATAATTTATTGAACTATCGATTACCAGTCGCTGATTGGGTAGAGAACATCACAGAATGGTTTACAACGACCTTTGCAGGATTATTCTCATTTTTACAAATAATTGGTCAAGCAGTAATGTCAGGGATCACTAATTTACTTTTGGTCATTCCCGCACCATTGTTTATCTTGATATTAACGATTATTGCTTTCTTTATTTCTAAAAAACGTCCAGGATTAACGCTCTTCACACTGATTGGCTTATGGTTTATCTATAATCAAGGATTGTGGACAGACTTGATGAACACAGTAACGCTCGTTTTATTATCCAGCGTTATTTCTATCGTCATTGGTGTGCCACTAGGTATTTTGATGGCAAAAAGCAGTAAAGCTCAAAGTATCATCAAACCAATTCTTGACTTTATGCAAACAATGCCAGGATTTGTGTATTTGATTCCAGCAGTTGCTTTCTTTGGGATTGGTATGGTGCCTGGGGTATTTGCCTCTGTCATCTTTGCTTTACCACCGACTGTTCGTTTTACGAACTTAGGGATTCGCCAAGTACCAAAAGAGTTGGTCGAAGCGTCTGATTCATTTGGTAGTACAAGCTGGCAAAAATTATTCAAACTAGAATTGCCATTAGCTAAAAGTACGATCATGGCTGGGATCAACCAAACAACGATGTTATCTCTTTCAATGGTTGTCATTGCTTCAATGATTGGGGCACCTGGCTTAGGACGTGGCGTGTTATCTGCTTTACAACGTGCGCAAGTCGGTAACGGATTCGTTAATGGGGTAGCATTAGTCATCTTGGCGATCATCATTGACCGTTTCACACAGCATTTGAACCAACCAAATAATAAAAAAGCAGTAAATGGCTCAAAACAACCAAATAAAAAGCGTCAAGGGATCATCATTGGGGCTGTAGTCGTAGTGCTTTTAGGTGCGATCGGTTTAGGTAGTTTTTCAAGTGCAAAAGAAACGAAAAAAATCAATCTCTCTTACGTTGAATGGGATACAGAGGTCGCTTCAACAAATGTTGTTGCGGAAGTGTTAAAGGGAATGGGCTATGATGTTACAATCACTCCTCTTGATAACTCCATCATGTGGGAATCTGTTTCAAAAGGTGAGTCAGATGGGATGGTTTCTGCATGGTTGCCAAAAACACATGGTTCACAATATGCACAATACAAAGATCAAATCAACGATCTAGGTGCCAACTTAACAGGTGCTAAAGTCGGCCTAGCTGTACCTAGTTATATGGATGTCAACTCTATTGCAGATTTAACTGACCAAGCAGATAAAAAAATTACTGGGATCGAACCTGGTGCAGGCGTCGTCAATGCAGCGGAAAACACGGTCAAGCAATACGATAATCTAAAAGGATGGACTGTCGAAACTTCCTCATCAGGCGCAATGACTGTTGCTTTAGGACAAGCAATCAAAAAGCATGAACCAATTGTGATCACCGGTTGGACACCACATTGGATGTTTGCTAAATATGATCTGAAATATTTGGAAGATCCGAAAAAAGCGATGGGAGATGCTGAAGAAATCCACACAGTTGTACGTAAAGGATTAAAAGAAGATCAGCCTGAAGCTTATAAAGTATTAGATAAATTCCATTGGACAGAAAAAGATATGGAAAAAGTCATGTTGGAAATCAACAATGGAAAAGAACCACAACAAGCAGCACAAGACTGGATCAAAGAAAATCAAAAAACAGTCGATAGCTGGAAAGAATAAGAATACTTTTCAAATTCAATGGGGAATAAGAAAACATCTAGCGTAGAAGAACCAATTCTATTCTAGATGTTTTTTTGTAAATGAGGTTGCAAAAATCTGAGCATGGATTGACTTGTTGCTGCCAGTTGTTACACTGAGGAAAGAAGGACATTTTAGTGAGTAGGGGAGAGTAACACATGATCAAATTGATATTGACTGATTTAGACGGAACATTTTTGGATAGTAAGGGTAGCTTCGATAAGGAGTTTTATCAACAAGTAAAAGGATCGATGGATGACCAAGCGATTTACTTTGCTCCTTGTACAGGAAAACAATGTGAACGTGTAGAAGAACTTTTTGGACCAGAACTTTCTAAGGATTTATGGATCTTAGGTGATAGTGCGACACGCATCAAGCACAACAATGAATACGTTTACGAATCGTTGTTGCCGAATGATCTTGGAATCAAACTGATCAATAAACTAGAAGAAATTGCCAATGATTATACGATCATTGCTTGTACGCCGACTGCAGCGATGATCAAAGAAACTACGTCTGAAGAGGACAAACAGATGGTGAGAGGTTCCTATCGAGAAGTTCAATTGGTAGAAGAGCTTAATAAAATAACCGAAGATTTTGTGAAGATCACTGTCTATGATAGAAAGAAAAGATGTTTTGAGTATGTAAAGGAACTGATGGAGTTCAAAGAACAGGCATATATCATTGCTTCTGAAGCCGCATGGATCGATATTTCAAATGCGGGTGTGCATAAAGGAACGACAGTGAAAGAATTGCAAAAGCTGTTAGGGGTCACCAAGGAAGAAACGATGGCATTTGGTGATGGTTTAAATGATATCGAATTGTTGAATGCTGCTACGTACAGTTTTGCGATGGAAAATGCTTTTGAGGAAACAAAAGCAGCAGCGAATTTCATCACTCGATCAAATGATGAACAAGGGGTACTACAGACGATTCAAAAAATAATTGCATTACAAAAATAGTATAACATTAGTTTTGCTAAGAGGTATCCTCAATAAGTATAGAATATCGAATCAAACGCAAGCAATGATGAGTGAATACCCAAAAATCCTACCCGAAAACAAAAAATGTCATCACGTACATCTTTTTCGAAACTACCGAAGTAGCCAAAGATGTACTGATGACGTGGGTTTGGCACCCAATGGGCCGTGAGGGGCTCGAACCCGCGACCCGCTGATTAAGAGTCAGCTGCTCTACCAACTGAGCTAACGGCCCATATGAAAAGTACTTTATAATAGTAGCACTATGGATTTTAAAATGCAAGTCTGCGTTTGTAAAAATTCAAAAAAAACTTTACTTCTTTATAGGAAATCATTCATAGATTATTCATAAATGCCCCCTATTATATAAGTATACCAACCAACAAAAGTTCTTGTAAGAGAACAAACCCTAACACTTTTTCATTTTTTTACTCCTTCCCGCCGTTACCCGCGGCGGGTCTCCTAATCTTAACGATGCTTAAAGAAACAAAGAGAAAAGTCCCCACTGAAAGTTCACTTTCAATGGGGGCTTTTTATTCATTCTGGTTGCTCTATCAGTAAGTGTATCCATGCAAATTCCCGACTTGTTCGAATCCAGCAGCGATTCCTGACTGATGGAACACAATCTGTTTGTTCTTTTGTAAAGTCACTGTCATCTCAGTACTAGCTTTTTCCCGAATGACACGATTCATCAGTCCTTTGTGAGGAGCCATCAATGGATGCCCCCCATTTTGCAGGACTTTGATCTGTAATATATATTTTTTTTGCTTGATTGTTATAATCAGCTGGTTTTCTTCGCAGAAGATATCCATGATCTTGGCACCATAATAAGTAGCAAAACGATATTCTTTCCCGTGATAATGCAATACAGAGATGATACCTAAAAAGCGGCTACCCATAAAGGGGATTTCTGCTGCAGAAAAGAAAAAATTCGCTTCGGAAGTCGCAAACTGATTACATTGTGCCCAGAGATACGTAGCTGGAAAAGAACTGCCCCAATCTTTTTCCAAATAACCAATACCGTTCGTAAAATCAATGATTTTTCCATTCCATACTAAAGTTCCCTTTAAAGAATGCCTCATACTTAAGATGCCATGGTAACACTCCATAAATGAGAGATAAGAAAAAGGCCCCATAATACTGGGAGCATAGGTTGATTTGTTTAGCACAGTAAAATCGCCAAATGTGATCGTCCCTTGGATCGTTAAGTTCGGACCTTTTAATGACAGAGAAAGTCCTTTTTCACTAAATACATTTGTCCCGATCTTAACAAATAATTGATCTTCTTTGATCCATAGATCTTGAGGTTCAAAATAGAACATTTCGGAATGCTCATGATTGATGACTTGGATAAAGGGATATTTCAGGCCATCTTCCCCAACTGAATAACCGGGAATAAAGGCATAAACGTCTTTTTCGATTTGTTGCTTAAAATACCATCCTTCAAAAAAAGGATATTTTCTTTGTTCCCCTTGGAAGTATTTATCTGTTGAAATCATTCTCGTTCCCTCCGTTCAGGTACATTTTACCATGGGAGATTGAAAGCCTATGCATAAAAGGCTTCTTGATATAGAGAAGATCTATTACCCAGTTAGTTAGTCATAACAAGTGGGCAATTGTATTTGTTTTTCCTCAATATTTTTTTAAAATGCAAAATTAATATAAACTTTTCATCTAGTTAAGGTAACTAGATTGAATGTTTTTGATAACTTTGATAAGATGTAAATGAAAACAAAAAAGGGAGATAAAACCATGGAAAAGATGAAGCAACAATTAATCGAGTGGGGAAAAGACCTAGAAGATTTCCACTTGCCACATTGGGAAGAACTTCCTGATTTAGATCTTTATATGGATCAAGTGAGAACATTAGTCGATCGCTATCTTTCTCCAGTCATTCAAGGAGAAAAGCATCCTTTACTTACCTCATCAATGGTCAATAATTATGTGAAACTTGGGATGATACCAGCGCCTGTCAAGAAAAGATATAACAAAGAACATGTGGCATTTTTGATTGCGATCACGACTTTGAAACAGGTCTTGACGATTCCTGAAATCAAGGAAGGTATCTTATTTCAAGGGAAAACAGTAGGAATCCGCGAAGCCTACAATCTATTCTGCTCTGAACAAGAAACTGCGGTCAAAATGGTCAGCCGACTAGCGCAAGGAGAAAATTATCCACCGTTCCTTGATCAAGAAACGCCGGTGGAATATATTGCTGTTCGGTCTGCCACGTTGTCTTTTGCGATGAAGTTATTGGCAGAAAAGACGATTAGCTTAGAAACAGAGTATTTAATTGAGGAGAAAAAAAATGAAAAATAAAATTGCTATTTTAGTAGATTCTGGTACAGATGTACCACAAGAATTGATTGAAAAATATCAGATGTATGTTATCCCATTAAAAATCATCTATAAAGATAAAGTTTATACAGATAAAGTCGATATTACGCCAGAAGAGATCTATCAAAGATTACCGCAAGAAATCCCTGGAACCTCTCTACCAGATGGCGAAACGATCACTAAGATTTTTGAAAAGATCAAAGCAGATGGCTACGATAAAGTGTTAGCTATTACTATTTCTAGTGGGTTAAGCGGTACTTTCAATATCGTACGACTGATCGCAGAACAGCAAGAAGAATTGGAAGCGCATGTATTAGATACGAAGAACATTGGAATCGGAGCAGGTTTCTCTGCGATCCAAGCAGCAAAGTGGTTAGAAGAAGGAGTCGAATGGCAGACATTGATCGACAAGTTGAACGAACTAGTTGAGCACACAAAAGTGTTCTTCAATGTAGCGACTTTAGAATATCTGCAAAAAGGTGGACGTATCGGTTTGGTTGCTTCTATCCTTGGGAATGCGTTAAAACTAAACCCAATCATCTCTTGTAACGACGAAGGTATTTATTATACTGTTGGCAAGGCAAGAGGTCGTAAGAAAAGTTTAGATAAAACAGTTGGCTATGTGCGCGAACGAATTGGCACAGCTAAAGTGTTCAATCTAGCGGTTGCACACGGTGATGCGAAAGAGGAAGCCATCGCAATGGTGGAAAGACTAAAAACTGAATTTCCTCAAGCACAGCACGTTTACTTTGGACAAATCTCTCCAGCGTTAGTTGTCCATACAGGGCCGGGATTGCTAGGTGTAGGAATACAAGTTTTGGAAAACTAAATAATCGTTGAAAAGAATACCAAGAATGTAGTGAAGAAGTCTTTCGAAAAAGTCAGGCTGGAAATCCATCTGTGAAGGACAAACTATTTTCTTGGTAATTTTTGCGGAGTTTTCCATTAATGGAGCTACGTAAGGAGGACATTTTTTAAATGACACAATATTTAATAATATATGTTATTGAAAGTTTGCAGAAAATGTTATAATCAGAAGCGGAGGTGTTTTTTTATGAAAAAAGGAATTGCTGAACTTATTGGTACGTATATTTTAGTTTTTGTAGGAACGGGAGCGGCTGTACTAGGCGGTGGTGCTTCAGGAATCGTCGGTACTACTGGGATTGCATTGGCTTTTGGTTTGACGATCATTGCAGCAGCATATAGTATCGGAACGATTTCAGGTGCACATCTGAACCCAGCTGTTTCAATTGCAATGTGGTTGAACAAACGCATTACAACAACTGAATTATTTTATTATATTGCGGGACAGATCGTTGGGGCTTTTGCGGCGTCATTATCCTTGGCGGGCATATTAGATTCTGCTGGTAAAGGTGTCGACAATCTAGGGCAAAATACATTTGAAATGGGTGTAGGTGGTGCCTTGGCAGTTGAAATCATCCTCACATTTATTTTTGTATTAGTGATCATGACAGTGACAAGTCCAAGCAAAGGAAACAGTAGACTAGCAGGGATCGTTATTGGATTGACATTGACACTAGTCCATTTCGTGGGTGTACCGTTGACTGGAATGTCTGCCAATCCAGCTCGTAGTCTAGCACCAGCATTCTTAGTAGGCGGACAAGCATTGGATCAAGTTTGGGTATTCGTAGTAGCACCAATCGTCGGGGGAATCATTGCGGCACTTGTAGCAAAATACCTCTTGGAAACCGAAGATCTAGATACCATCGAAGCTTGATGTGAGGTCAGTGTCATTCTGAGTGATGACAGCAAGAAACTGTAGAAGCGAGAAACAGAAATATTCGTTTGAAGAATCGAAAATGGAAATGCTAAGGTTCAAGGAATAAAGGTCAAAAAAATGTTCTTAAAATTTTGAGGATATTCGCTTTATTCTTAGAAAAGTGTTTGCCATAGTCATCGATTAGTCGAATCTAGAGGTGAGACAAAAGTGGTTTTTACTTTTGTTCCACCTTTTTTCTTTTAAAAAAGGCTTTTGAGACCTTGTTTTTTACAGAGATGAAACATATTCGGAAATAAGTTATAATAGAAGAGTATGACAATAAATAAAAAAGAGGTGGCTCTTTATGAAAAAGATTTTAGTTGTCGATGACGAAAAGCCGATTTCGGATATCGTCAAATTTAATTTAGCCAAAGAAGGCTATGATGTTTACACTGCTTATGACGGGGAAGAAGCCTTGGAAAAAGTGACTGAGGTAGAACCTGATTTGATTTTACTGGATTTGATGTTGCCAAAAATGGATGGACTGGAAGTGGCTCGTGAAGTACGCAAAACTTACGATATGCCGATCATTATGGTAACGGCAAAGGATTCTGAAATCGATAAAGTCTTAGGACTAGAATTAGGCGCAGATGATTATGTCACCAAGCCATTTTCTAATCGTGAGTTAGTCGCTCGGGTCAAAGCAAATCTTCGCAGAGGAGCAACTGCATCTAAAGAAGTAGAGGAAGAAACGCCGTCAGAATTAGTGATCGGCGATTTGACGATCCATCCAGATGCGTACATGGTAACCAAACGAGGAGAAACGATCGAATTGACACATCGTGAATTTGAATTGCTCTTTTATTTAGCCAAACATATTGGTCAAGTGATGACCCGTGAACACTTATTACAAACTGTTTGGGGTTATGACTATTTTGGGGATGTACGAACAGTGGACGTTACAGTACGACGTTTACGCGAAAAAATTGAAGATAATCCGAGTCACCCTAATTATTTAGTGACGCGTCGAGGTGTCGGTTACTATTTACGTAACCAAGAACAGGAGTAGTTGATGAAAAGGAAAGTCCGCTTTTTTCGATCAGTCAATTTTAAAATAGCCATTACATTTATTTTGATTTTGCTGATCTCTATTGAAATTATTGGAGCGTATTTCATCCGAGGACTGGAACGTTCAACGATCAATACGTTTATCAAAGATATGAATCAGACGGTTGAATCATTAGCAACTACGATCAGCCCTGAGTTGAATCGTAAAGATAGTGCAGATACAGACGAAGTAAATGCGAATATCAAGCGATTTATTGAAACGAGTGCATCTAGCGATATTCTGGAGATGCGTGTGGTGGACGAAAAAGGGATCATACGTGGGACAACAGATGTGAGTGAGCAAAGTTCTATTGGTAAAAAAAATGATTATGTCGACATCAATGACTTCACAACCAAACGCTATGTAGCACTCGACAATGACGATAAGCGGGTGAACATCAATATTCAACCTATCCTATCCCCGACCGGTGATGCCGTTATCGGGGCTCTTTACGTCAAAAGCAATATCGAACAAAAATATTCAGAAATCAATAATACCGCACTTATCTTCTTTACTGCCTCATTGATTGCTGCATTTATCTCTATGATCGTTTCCGTCCTAGTCGCGCGTTCCATCACCCAACCAATCGGAGAGATGCGTGAGCAGGCGATTCGGATCGCTCGAGGAGATTATAGTCGGAAAGTCAAAGTCCATGGTCAAGATGAATTGGGGCAACTGGCTGATACATTCAATCAATTGGCTGAACGTATCGAAGAAGCACAAGATACGATGGAAGCTGAAAGAAATCGGCTAGATAGCGTCCTTTCTCATATGACAGATGGAGTAATTGCCACAGACCGTCGAGGCAAGGTGATCACGATCAATGACATGGCGATCTCATTGTTGGATGTAAAAAATGAAGAGGCGATCGGACAGTCGATCTTAACACTACTGGACATTGAAGAAGAGTACACGTTACGAAAATTGTTGGAAGATCCGAATGAAATGGTTCTCGACCGTTCAACGGGATTGATGGAAAGTGACCAAATGATTTTACGCGTAGAATTTTCGATGATCCGCAGAGAATCTGGATTTATCAGTGGTTTAGTTGCGGTTCTTCATGATGTCACAGAGCAAGAAAAAACAGAAAGAGAACGACGTGAGTTCGTATCGAATGTTTCACATGAATTGCGGACACCATTGACGAGTATGCGCAGCTATATCGAAGCATTAAGTGAAGGTGCTTGGAAAGACGAAGAAGTTGCCCCTAACTTTTTAAAAGTTACGCTAGATGAAACGGATCGGATGATTCGGATGATCAATGATCTGCTAAATCTTTCAAGGATGGATACAGGAAATACGCAACTTCAACTAGAATATGTGAATTTCAATGAACTAGTCAATTTTGTACTTGACCGATTTGATATGATGGTTGGTAATCAGGAAAAAAATTATCGGATCAAAAGAGAATTTACCCAAAGAGATCTATGGGTGGAAATCGATACAGATAAGATCATTCAAGTGGTGGATAATATCATGAATAATGCAATCAAATATTCTCCAGATGGTGGAACGATCACCTGTCGATTACTAGAAACACACAATAATGTGATTTTAAGCATTACAGACCAAGGGCTAGGGATTCCTAAAAAAGACTTGAACCGAGTTTTTGAGCGCTTTTACCGTGTTGATAAAGCACGAGCAAGAGCCCAAGGAGGAACTGGGCTGGGTCTTGCGATTTCAAGAGAAGTGATAAAAGCACATCGTGGTGCAATCTGGGCAGAAAGTAAAGAAGGACAAGGTTCAACTTTCTATATTTCTTTACCATATGAACCTTATGAGGAGGAATGGTGGGAATGAAAATATCTGAAAAAGTTGTTCGGATCGGACTGATTTTGATGATTGCTTTAAGCATCTATTTCTCTTATGCCATTTGGTTAAGCCCAGCAGGAAAGACATCGATCAATGTCGATGAAACTAGCTCGCAAGTAGTGGAATCTCAAAATTATCGTAAAGCATCAGAGGTATTTCTACCGTTGCATCTAACTTGGATAAATGCTGGATCGCTGAAAGAAACAAACAGTGAGAATCTTATTACCCGTTTACAAACGGTCGTTGAAGGAGCAAGATTTGGTCGACTTTCTGAAGTGGTTTCTGGAAACTTAGAAAAGTTCAATCAGACAAAAACAATTGATGAGGGTGTCGAACTTACGTATAATGCACCTTTGCTTTTAAGCGAATATAAAGATGCCTTTCATTTGAATTTTGATATTTCAGCAATTACCAAGGAAGATGATACGCCTTATTTCAATCGTATCCAATTTGATGAGAAAAAGGATAAAGTACGTTTTATCAATTATTCTGATCACACGATTTATGAGGCGAGTATTTCGATCGATTGGTCGGATCTAGAGAAAGAATTAAAAGCTACAGGTATTAAATGGACAGAAATGAATGCTGAACCATCTATCATGGCAACGCAGTATGATACAAAAAATCCGGTGAAACTGAAGAAATATAGTTACATCTTGTCACAACAACCATATACAGTATTTCGAAATGCTTTTTTTCAAAAACCTGACGAAGTAAAGAATAATGATGAGAGCAGTGAATTGATTTTCTATGATAGAAATGAAACGATGTCGATCCACTCGGACACACAAGTCGTTGATTTTCGGGGAGAAACTCCGGAAGAAGCCTCTGGCGATATTTTTTCCGAAAGTTTCCCTTACATTAGTAAGCTAGGTAGTTCTCTTGGTAATATGCGCTACTTTGATCGTAAGGGAAATAAAATCGATTATCGGATATTTGTAGAAGGATTTCCCGTCTTTGGTTCGGATAGTAAGGGACAGGTTGGAATTGAGATTGGTGATGATTCCGGCGGGTCTGAGGTGAATATCCAAACAAGTTTGAATACGATCCAAGTGCCGATCCCTTCTGATGAGGAAGTAGAATTACCAAATACAGAAAATGTGATTCAAAATTTAGTCGATAAAGGTGCAGATAAAGGGAAAATCCAATCGATCATCGTAGGGTATACATGGCAAAATATCAAAGAAACGAATCGTGTCGTCGATCTATTGCCAGAATGGTATGTGAAATATCAAGAACAATGGTATTCCGTAAGTGAGTTGCTTGTAAGGTTACCAGGATCGGAGGCGAAATAAATGGATTTTAAAAAGATTGAATGGATCTTTTTCGTTGCCTTTTTAGGTCTTAACATTTTCTTATTCAGTAGTTACCATGATGCTGTAAATCAAGAAAACAATGTTATTCGCTCTGATCAAACAGAATCGATCCAGCAACGCCTTGCCAGTGATGACATCTCATATACAGGGAAAATCTCCTCTGAAAGTCGTCAAGGGTATTACCTTAGTGCAGAAGAAACAGATCTTAGCAGTGAACTGACGGATTATCGCCGTAGTTCAGATAAAAGAGGTTTGTTAAGTAGCGGGGTCGTATTAAATGATGATGTGCTAACAAAGACATTATCAGAAACAGAATCAGAAAAGAGTACGTTTGATCCTGATCAGTTAGGTCATTCTGTTGCAGATTTTTTAGCTAATAAAGATGATGTATTGTTTGGCACTGATTATATGTATATGAAGCATTTCTCGACACTAGGTGGAGACTCTCCTGAAATTGAAGCAAGTCAAGTGTACGAAGGTTTACCTTTCTATGATGATACAGCGAAAATCGTGTTTTCATTGGATAAGGTAGATAACCGCTACGCAGTCACCAAATACACCCAGACACATCTTTCAGGTATTGAACAGCTGCGTGAGAAAACAGAATTACACACAGAAGAAGATGCAATCAAAACATTATATATAAATAACAAAATTTCCCGAGGTTCAAAGATTTTATGGCGACAATTGGCGTACTCCTGTATTCTTAAAGTACGTGAAAAAAATGTTTATGTACCTATCTGGTATGTAGCAATCGAAACAGCTGATAAAGTAACACAAGTTGAATCAGTCAATGCATTCAGTAATACGATTGTTACAAATAATACGATTCCAAAGGTGGAAGATCATTAAAAAAGTAGGTATAATGAAAAAAGTTTACAAAGTAAGAAGGGAAGTAGTGAAATGGCTGAAGAAAAACCAGCTTTCAAAATCAGTATCCTAGCAAGCGGAAGCTCTGGAAATTCACTTTATATTGAAAGTGATAAAAAGCGACTTCTGGTGGATGCTGGACTCAGCGGGAAAAAAATTACTTCTTTAATGGCACAGATTGATCGGACACCTGACCAGTTAGATGGGATTTTAGTAACGCATGAACATCGAGACCATATTCATGGGGTCGGTGTATTAGCGAGAAAGTATCATTTAGACGTCTTTGCCAATGAAAAAACTTGGGAAGCGATGTCGCCGTTGATCGGAAATGTTCCAATTGAGCAAAAACATTTATTTGAAATGGGGAAGGTTCAAACTTTTGGCGATCTAGACGTTGAAAGTTTTGGGGTATCACACGATGCAGCAGCACCTCAATTCTATCGTTTCTACAAAGAAAATCGGTCATTTGTCATGTTGACAGATACCGGATATTGTAATGATCGTATGCGTGGGGTCATCAAGAATGCAGATGGCTATCTTATGGAAAGCAATCATGATCTGGAAATGCTTCGTATGGGACCTTATCCGTGGAATCTAAAGCAACGGATTCTAGGGGATCGAGGCCATCTTTCTAATGAAGACGGGGCACTAGTCATGACAGATGTGATTGGTGACCGAACAAAACGGATCTATCTGGGACATTTAAGTAAAGAAAACAATATGAAAGAACTTGCGCATTTAACCATGGAAAATGTCCTTAAAGAAAAAGATCTAGGCGTTGGTTATGACTTTGATGTCTATGACACAGATCCAGATGAAGCAACGGAACTATTTTCAATATGATCGATCCATGATTAGAGAAAAGTAGTTGTATCTATACACTAAAAAAAGAATGTTCTCTTCATAACAAGTTAGGACTCACAAATTTTTGTGAATCCTAGCTTGTTTTTTTGTCATCATAGATCAGAACAACTATTTCTAAATGAAGAAATAATGATGGCTTGTTTGTTCCAAGAATCGGTTATGCTCAAAGCAATCAAACGTTTGATCCAAAAAAGGGGAAAGAAAATGAGAAAAAAAACTAAATTAGTGTTAACCGTAAATCAAAGACGTCATATTGAACGTGAACTACTCAGAGTGACAAGTGTAACAAAGGTTGCTAGATCTAGCCATGTTCCTCCAAAATTAGTAAAATTCGTCAAACAAGAACTAATCAAAAAAAAGAAACTCACAGGAAATGAAATAAGGCAGTCTGTCAAAAAGAAGACGAATGCTTTTCAAAAGGAAAGTGTAAAATCAACGCCGGTAAAAACTGTAGAAAAACAAAAAGATTTAAGACAGAAGCAATCCGATGATACGGCAAAAATGTCGTCGAATCGGGCGAGAAAAAAGCAAAATCTAGAGAGAAGCATACCCAATGTGTCAGGTAAGAGGAATACAAACAGGCAAGAATTGAAAATTAGTACAAAAGCGCAAGTTGAACGTCTAAAATATAAATATAAAAGACAAAAATTAAAAACTTACAGAAATAAATTAAAGCTTGATTTAAACAAAATCGACATGATTGAAAAAGAAGTAAACCTAGAAAGAAGAAAAGTGGAGCTAGAGAGAAAAGAAGTAGATCTAGAAAGAAGAGAAGTGGACTTTAAAAAAAGAAAAACAGACCTAGAAAAAAGAGAATTGTGCTTAGAGAGAAAAGAAGTAGACTTAGAAAGAAGAGAAGTAATTATAGAGAGAAAAAATCTAGAACTGATAATGAAAGAACAAAATATCAAACAAACAAGTGAGAGACCAGAAATAAATGAACAAAGGCAGAAACGAATGTACTTGGACTCATCCTATATACATAAACAAAAATTATTACATGATAAAGAAATCGGTGGAGTTGAAGCAGAAACCTATATGAGTATTACGGATCTGAAGAAACGTGGGTATGAATTTATGTCTAATAAGAAAATTTTGCATGAGAGGACTGAGTCGGCAATAAGATCTCGTCAGGACTAAGGTAACGTTCATTGAAGATATCATCGTAGAACTATTTAGAAAAATTGGCGAAGGGATTCTGCATGTGCTAACTTTCAGTTGTGTATCGAGAAAGAAAAGTAGAAGTGACAGAAATAAGGAGAAAAGCAACAGATAAAACAAGAAAATAATCCTGTTTCTGGCAATGAAGTGTTATCTAAAAAAAGACAGTAAAAAAATAAAAAAGCTTTTCCTATAAAAATGAACGAGCTGTTTATGCTGGTATCGTTCTATTTTTTATTGAAAGCTTTTTTATTTTTATCAAATCAATGGTAATTTTTAATAGGAAAGCAATCCTTTTTGGATAGCGAGTTGGACAATCACGACAAGCGTGTTCATTCCGACATGAGTAATCATTGATGTCCAAATTCGACCAGTTACCTTATATTGTAAGCTGAAGAAAAAACCTAAGAAAAAGTAGATCAATAAATGTCCGTCATTATGTGCGAACGCAAAAAGCAAGGAACTAACAATGGCACCTACCCAAAAATTACTATATCTTCCAACAATACCCAAAATGCTGCGACGAAAGACGAATTCTTCCATGATCGGTCCAGCAATCGTAGTTGCGACAATGAAGGCTGGCGCTTCAAGTATCATTTGGATGATATTTTGTGTATTTTCAGAAGGCGCACTTTCTCCAAATAAAAATGTTTCCAATGTTACAGCTAAACTTTGCAGAATCAAGGCGATAAAAATACCAACAAGTCCATAAAGAATGATTTTAGGTACAGAAGATCTAGGAACTGCTGCTTCGATGGATAAAGGTTCCCTTTGTCTAAAATAAAGGAAGGCTAAAACGATCGCACCTAAAATATAAGCAATTGCTGTCGCAGTAATCAAATCTGTGGTTGTATGGACGATTCCAACAGAGGAAAGGATCAAAGGTGAAAGGAAAATCAATCCATAGCAAAAGATACTCAGAAAACTATATTTTTTTAATGACATAAGGTCCTCCTTAAAATTAGACAGAATAACGAGGCTTGGACAGAAGTGTTTAACTCCGAGAAATAAGAAGAAATCAATGAAAATTGTTTTTCAAATTTTTGTGGATTTCGGTTTATTTAAGAAGGAGTTGCTTCTGCTCCCACGCTTTCTTTAATTATAACATACTTCATTTACCTTCTTTTGTTTTGAAACGTAAGGGATAACGTAAAAATTATAGAACTTCATTTAAAAAGCTTGCAAAAAAATGGAAGAATGAGTATTATTAAAAATGTAGGTTAGCACTCGACTTGTTAGAGTGCTAATGAATTCAAAAAAGAGTTATCGGAGGGATTTATCGTGTTAAAACCATTAGGTGATCGCGTCGTTATTGAAGTCGCAAAAGAGGAAGAAAAAACTGTTGGAGGAATCGTTTTAGCTTCATCAGCTAAAGAAAAACCACAAACTGGAACAGTTATCGCAGTTGGTGAAGGCCGTTTGTTAGAAAACGGGGAACAAGTTCCTGCTGCTGTAAAAGTAGGCGACCAAGTAATGTTTGAAAAATATGCCGGTACAGAAGTGAAATTTGAAGGAAAAGAATATTTGATCGTCGCTGGAAAAGATATCATGGCGATCGTTGAGTAAAAACAAAGCAATCAATTAAAATGAATGAAAAATTTTGATGAGGTGAATAGATATGGCAAAAGAATTGAAATTTTCAGAAGATGCTCGTGCAGCAATGTTACGTGGCGTAGATAAATTAGCAGATACAGTGAAAGTAACATTAGGGCCAAAAGGTCGTAATGTCGTATTGGAAAAATCATATGGCTCACCATTGATCACAAATGATGGGGTAACGATTGCGAAAGAAATCGAATTAGAAGATCATTTTGAAAACATGGGAGCAAAATTAGTTTCTGAAGTTGCTTCAAAAACAAACGATATTGCTGGTGACGGTACAACAACTGCTACAGTCTTGACTCAAGCAATCGTACGTGAAGGATTAAAAAACGTTACAGCAGGAGCTAATCCTTTAGGTATCCGCCGTGGGATCGAATTAGCAACAAAAGCTGCTGTAGAAGAATTACACAATATTTCAACTGTTGTTGATTCAAAAGAAGCTATTGCACAAGTAGCGGCTGTTTCATCTGGCTCTGATAAAGTAGGACATTTGATTGCTGACGCTATGGAAAAAGTTGGAAACGATGGTGTAATCACTATCGAAGAATCAAAAGGGATCGAAACAGAATTAGACGTAGTTGAAGGAATGCAATTCGATCGCGGTTACTTATCACAATACATGGTAACTGACAATGATAAAATGGAAGCTGTTCTAGAAAATCCATACATTTTGATCACTGATAAAAAAATCTCTAACATTCAAGACATCTTGCCATTGTTAGAACAAATCTTACAACAATCTCGTCCATTATTGATCATTGCAGATGATGTGGATGGCGAAGCTCTACCAACATTAGTCTTGAATAAGATTCGCGGAACATTCAACGTTGTCGCTGTCAAAGCTCCTGGATTTGGTGACCGTCGCAAAGCAATGCTTGAAGATATCGCTATTTTGACTGGTGGTACAGTGATCACTGATGACCTAGGCTTAGAATTGAAAGACGCAACGATCGAAAACCTAGGAAACGCATCAAAAGTTGTTGTGGATAAAGACAACACAACAATCGTTGAAGGATCTGGCGAAAAAACAGCTATCGAAGCTCGCGTTCAATTGATCAAAAATCAAATCGCTGAAACAACTTCAGACTTTGATCGCGAAAAATTACAAGAACGCTTAGCAAAACTTGCAGGTGGTGTGGCTGTCGTTAAAGTCGGTGCTGCAACTGAAACAGAGTTGAAAGAATTGAAATTACGCATTGAAGATGCATTGAACGCAACACGTGCCGCTGTTGAAGAAGGTATGGTTTCTGGCGGGGGTACAGCATTAGTGAATGTCATCGGTAAAGTTTCTGCAGTAGATGCAGAAGGTGACGTTGCTACAGGTATCAAGATCGTTGTTCGTGCATTAGAAGAACCAATTCGTCAAATTGCAGAAAATGCTGGTTACGAAGGTTCAGTAATTGTTGATAAATTGAAAAATGTTGAATTAGGAACAGGATTCAATGCCGCAACAGGCGAATGGGTAAACATGGTAGAAGCTGGTATCGTTGACCCAACAAAAGTTACACGTTCAGCATTACAAAATGCAGCATCTGTTTCTGCATTGTTATTAACAACAGAAGCTGTCGTAGCTGACAAGCCAGAACCAGCGGCTCCAGCAGCGCCAGCAATGGATCCATCAATGATGGGCGGCATGATGTAGTATTTAAGAGAGAACCTTGATATATCTGGGTTCTCTCTTTTTTTTAATTTATAGAAGAGTAAAGTAAAGAGTATAATCTAGTTTATTATTGGTGAGTAGGTAATAATAAATGTGCCATCACAACAAAGAGTAAATAAAACTTTAGAACTACACGAACAAATATCTACATTAAGAATTTTGTATCGAATGATAGCATTAGTTCAACTTATGAGGTAGAAACCTCGCTTCGATTCCTTTTTAGGTTAGTGTAGTAATATGAAAAAGAGGTTGGGACAAAAGTAAGAAACACTTTTGTCCCAACCTCTTTTTTTGAAATTTCCGAAAAAACTGACTTTTGGAATTTCGGCTTATTTCTCGGAGTTAAACACTTCTGTCCCAACCTCACCAATTATATCAGCTGGATGCTCAATGATTTCCAGTTTTATTTCACCGAAGTCCGATGTCGTAATATGGCTTTACGCAACTCTTCCAATAGAATGATCGGAATCGGGATCAATGCCAAGCCAAACCAAGCAATCAATGGAATATTTGTGGTGCTGAAGGCATCTTGCAAGAAAGGAATGTTAATCAGAGCGGCTAACAGGCAGATTTCAAAAAGAATACCTAACAAAACTCGTTTGTTGCTGAAAAAACCGATCTTGAATAAGGATTCTTTTTCTGTTCGACAGTTGAAAACAGCACCAATCTGACTAAAAACAATTGCTGCTAAAGTCATTGTAGTGGCCATTACATAAGTTTTTCCTGTGCTTGCCAATGGAACAGTTGGCCAACCGTCAGAATAATTGATTACGAAATAAGCACCAATCGATATTACAGATGCCATCAGACCATACCAACCAAATGCCTTCCAGATCAATTTTTTGGTCAAAAGATGATCTGTTCGTTTGCGAGGCGGTTTATTCATCGTCCCAGGTTCGGTTTTTTCAGTGGCTAGGCTTAGTGCCGGCAACATATCGGTCCCTAGATCGATAGAAAGGATCTGCATCACCGTTAAAGGCAATGGGATCATTCCCCGAGAAAGCAGAAATAAAATTGATGGAAAAGCTTCTGGCATATTGCTATTTAAAATATATAACAAGAATTTACGTATATTATTATAGACCGTACGACCTTCTTCAATAGCATTGACGATCGAAGTGAAATTATCATCTGTTAAGATCATATCGGCGGCTTCTTTTGCGACATCAGTACCGGTGACTCCCATCGCCACCCCGATATCAGCTTTTTTCAAAGCTGGGGCATCATTGACCCCATCTCCAGTGGATGCAACAATTTCACCTAAGGATTGTAAAAGCGAAACGATCCGATATTTTTGTTCTGGTGCAACTCGGGCAAAAATGATTTGATGGGTAAGATTTTCCTTTAGTTCGTCATCAGACATCGCTGACAGTTGATCGCCTGTTACGACACGAACATCGTCACCTTCAACGATCCCGATTTTGCGGGCGATACTTTCAGCGGTCAAGCCATAATCACCTGTGACCATGATGATCCGAATGCTAGCAGCGTGACATTTTTTTATTGCTTCGATGACGTTTTCCCGTGGTGGATCTTGGCTGGCAGTGATACCGACGAAGACCAACTGATTTTCTGTTTTTTCAATGCTGTATTCTGTTTCATCCGGATTTAATCGGCGGTAGGCGAAAGCCAATGTTCGTAGACCTTCTTTGGCGAAAATGTCATTTTGATCAAGAATCTGTTTTTTACGTACATCATCGAGAGGTTTGATTTCTCCATTCAGTAAAAAGTAAGTACAACATTCGAGGACTTCGGTGATCCCGCCTTTGGTAAAAATAAAGCGATCATTTTGTTGCTGATGGATCGTCGACATTCGTTTGCGTTTTGAATCAAAGGGTAGTTCACTAAGCCTTTGATAACGTTCTTTCTCTTCTGCCAGAGCATAATCCGCTTTATCTGCTAAAATGAGTAAGCTACCTTCATCAGGACTACTCACTAATTGATATTCCTGATCTGTTTGTTGAATAGCAGAGTCGTTATCTAATGTACCGATACGGATCAGCTGCAATAGATCTTTTTCTTTAGCTAATTCGATCCGCATGCTGTCTTTAGTTACGATACCATTTGGTGCATAACCAGTGCCAGACACTTCATACTGTGCATAAGGCAACCACACTTTTTCGACGGTCATCTGGTTTTTAGTCAAGGTCCCAGTTTTATCAGAACAGATAACCGAAGTTTCTCCTAGTGTTTCAACGCTATTTAGATGTTTAACGAGAGCATTTTTCTTAGCCATCGTCTGAACTGCCAGCGCTAAAGATAAAGTGACTGTTGGCAACAACCCTTCTGGAATAAAGGCTACCATCATTCCCAAGGCAAAAATAAATGATTCTACAACAGGATTTTTTACGAAAAAGACTGCTGCTAGAAAGAAAATCACACCGATCACAATGGCGATCAGGGAAAGTTGCTTCGTCAAGACGTTTAGTTCTTTTTCTAATGGGCTGGGAGTTGCAGCAACGGAACCGGTCAAAGAAGCAATTTGCCCAAATTCAGTTTTCATCCCTGTTTGGGTAACTAACATCAACCCACTACCACTGACTACAGAAGTTCCTTCATAGACCAGATTCGCTTCGGCAAAGCGCCCAGCTGTTTTGACTTCATCAGCAGTCAATGTGGCGCTATCCTTGTTAACGATGGTGGATTCACCAGTTAAAGAAGATTGGTTGACTTGCATGCTGTCAGCTTGCAATAGACGGCCATCCGCAGGAATATTATCACCACTTTTGATCTGTACGACATCTCCGGGTACGATATTTTCCACCAGAGTGTTTTCTATTTTACCGTTGCGTAAGACGCGAGCATAGTTTGGCAACATTTTTTGTAGGGCAGAAGTTGCTTGACTAGCGCGATATTGCTGCCAAAAACTGAAGAGCCCGTTGATCACATTGACCAACCAGATGGCGATCCCTAATTCGAGCATACCGGCAAATAAAGCAATAAAACCCGATACCCATAATAAGAGTGCCATCAGACTTGTGAAATTTAATAAAAATGTTTTGATAATCGATTCTTTTTTTGTTGTGTTGATTACATTTTGACCGTATTTGGTTAAGCGTTGCTGCACTTCATCTGTCGAAAGTCCCTTTTCTGAACTTGCTAGTGCTTGATAAGCCGCTTGGACCGAACTAGTCGCCCAATTTATCTTGTCCATGGTCATCACCTCTGTTTGTATTTTCCTCCTAAGATCCAAAAATTGCAAATCGGTTTATGGGTTACCTGAAATGATGTGAAAAGAAAAATAATCGTAGAAAATCAGTAATATGTTTGGACTGATTTCTTCATAAAATTTCGTCAGTGTCAGGCGGGATAGCATTGATCATCATATATTATGGATGGAATGGAAAAGCTGATTCCAATCGGATACATGTTTTGCTTGGCCTATTTTTCAATGAGGTACTTCATTATATGTAAGCCTAAAGAACGAGCGGAGGGGAAATTAAACGGCCGTTGAATTTACCCTCCGTAATATTTTCTTCTATTGAAGATTGTTGTCGTTGAACAAAACCTCAATGTAGTGCCTATTCTTTGTTAAAATACGTTTCTTGTACTATTTTCATGACGTCGGCTTCGGTTAGCTTTTTCGTGTCATTTGCAAAATTGTAGTAAGACGGTTTCTGATCGTAATAGACTTCGACTGTCAGTGTTGCTCCTTCCTGATCTGCAAATAAATCGATTGGGATACTGTAGGAATCCCCTGGAAGAAGATGATAAAAAAGATGTGACCCACAAATTGAGCAAAAGCCACGTTCCGCCCATTCAGATGACTGATAGCGAGTAACTAAGTTTTCAGGTTGGATGGAAATTGTTGCACCTGTTCCTGCTTCAACCGTAAGCAGCGGTCCCGCTCCCCAACGACGACACATCGAACAATGACAGGCGCCCACCTCGGAATGGATGTCTTGAACTTCCATCGAAATAGCACCGCATAAGCAATTTGCTTTCTTCATTTACTTTCCTCCTATTGATCTTTTTTGTTGGATAGTGGAACAACTTAAAATAGAAAAAGATTAAAACACTGATATTCAAGGAACCATAAGTGAATAAACTACTTACTATTTTTAGTTTATCATAGGGGAAATGAAAAGACTTTGGGGAACTAGTCCGTCAGTATTATCGAAAAGGGTGTTATTTGAATTCATGCTTTCAAGGTTACTTGTCCTGGTACATCCAGTGTTCCTTTAAAAGCTGTTTGGATAAAAAAGTTATTCCTTGATAGTGAAGACCTGTAATGGTAAGAAGGGTAATAATTGCGGTTTTAGCAATCAATAGTTTTATACGGTTAAGGAAGGTGCTTCAATGAGGAGCTTTGAGGAAAAAAACATACTAAGATTAGAGGGTAAATTCATCGACGGATGAAATTACCCTCTAATCTTAGTATGTTTTGCCTCCAATTTCTCAAACCTAAACGACCTTTGTCTCGACCTCAGGGAGACTTAAGAGTTAACAAAATCTGAGGATAGTGGTCAGTTAGCGGAAGTTTGGAGCCTGTAATACGACTTATCCATAAATCAATCTCTTGTTATAAGCAATGTACTTCGCTGAAATATTTCCTACGTATTTTGTTGCTTTGATACATACTGGGACTAGTAGCCCGCCCAAAGCAAACAATAGGATGCTTGCTATGCTTTGAAAAACTGAAAAATCCTGAATCGTCAACAAGGTTGCTCCTAATAGTAGAAGTGGAGAGAGCAAAAATGAACCCGTAACTATCCATAAACTCGCAATAAAGATATAAACACTTGCTGCTACACCTAAAATGAAGACTACATTAAAAAATAATAGCGAGAAAACAATCGAAGCTTTTTTCATCATCTATTCCCCCTTTTCTTTACTCTATCACTAAAGTTATTTCACAACAATCAGACCTAAGTACTAGTTAATGAGGAAGCGTATTTTTTAGTTAAACAAAGGGAAACCCTGTTGCCATGAGAAAATAAGATGAACTCTAGGAGGAAAGGATAAAATCAATGTAGGTGGAAATAAAGAAGAAAAATATATGAATAAAGAAATGGAGAGTGCGTTAAAACGAAATAGTTTCATGACAACCTCCATTTATCACATATAAATGAAAAAATTACTACAGAGTGTACTATTTTTCCTAGGCATAAAAAATTCTTTTTACATTAAGTAGGCACGCTTAGAAATATATGCTATATTTATAATATCGTTATAATGTATACGCATACAAAGTGACGAAAAATAGATTTTAGGAGGATAAGAATGGACGGATTGATGAAGTGGATGGAGAGGTATATTTTACCAGTCGCAACAAAAATAGGTTCAGAAAAACATTTAGTTGCTTTACGTGATGCTTTTATTGGAACAATGCCAGCTACCATGGCTGGTGCAATTGCAGTGTTGCTAAATGCATTTATGCGCGATTTTCCCAATACGTATCTAGGAGAAGGAAATGCAATAACTACATTTTTTACACCAGTTATCGGTGTGAATGGTCTGATCTGGAATGGAACATTGGCGATCATGGCGGTTGTTTTTGCACTATCTTTAGGGGCTAACTTAGCCAAAGCTTATGGGGTAGATCCAGTTTCCGGTAGTATCGTTTCTTTAGTTGCTTTTATTATTGGTTTACCTGATGCTGCTACGGCGGTGTTGACATTGCCGGAAAAATTATCAGAAGAAGCAGCAACGATGATTACTTCTGCTGGTGGAGTCCTTGCTGATGCGGAAGGCGGGCAAACACTTTCAATGGGGGCGTGGGGCTATTTTAATTTTGGAAAATATATGGGTGGCTCTGGGCTTTTTACAGCCATGATTTTTGGATTTATATCGGTTATCATTTTCGCACTTCTAATTCGTAAAAACATTATTATTCGTATGCCTGATTCTGTTCCTCCGGCTGTCTCAAAAGCTTTTGCTGCGATCATACCCGCAGTAGTCTCATTGTATGTCGTCGGTACTATCAATTATCTGTTCAAACAAACTGCTGGCGTCCCTTTGATTGATTGGATCTCAGAAGCGATCCAAAGACCTTTGATGCATCTTTCACAGGGCTACGGGGCTGTCTTTATTATTGTTCTGCTTGTCCATGTTCTCTGGTTTTTTGGTCTTCATGGAACGAATATCATGTCGCCTGTTTTACAGACTTTATATGGAACAGCGATGGTAGAGAATACGAATGCTTTTCAAAATAATGAACCGATCCCCTTCAAATGGGTAGCTGGTTCATTTGAGGCTTTTGTATGGCCTGGTGGAGCAGGAGTGACGTTAGTGTTGATCATCATGATCTTGGTACTATCTAAGCGCGCTGATTATAAAACAGTGGGTAAACTAGGGATTGCTCCTGGGTTGTTCAATATCAATGAACCTGTGATGTTCGGTCTGCCGGTCGTCTTGAATCCGTTGTTGATGATTCCATTTATTTTAGCGCCATTAGCAACTGCGACCATTGCATACTTTGCCACGATGGCAGGATTGGTGCGTCCGGTAGTAGTGAATGTGATTTGGGTCATGCCTACGATCATCAGTGGTTTTCTTGCAACGGCAGGTGACTGGCGGGCCATCGTCTTGACAATCATAAACTTGTTAGTGGCTGCCTTGATCTGGGCACCATTCATTCTAGCGGCCAATCGTTTGGATCCTACTCTTGGGGAGCCAGAAGAATAAGCAGAAACAAACTCCTTGCTATGAGACGCGTTTCATAAGCTATACTCAAAGCATCAAAGGAGGGATTTATAATGAATACCTATATCAAAACGACCAATGAAATAACCAATGATTACTTTTATGCTTTTGTAGAATTTAAGGGGTCAATGCTGTTACTCTCTAGTTTTCAAGGGTTAAATAAAACGATAGTTCAAAAAATTCCTTTAAGTGAAATTACTAGTTTAACAAAAGACACATATTTAGGTGGTCAACGGATCAGCTTTGAATATGATGAAACATTCTATCAATTTTTCGAATGTGGGCATGCTGTGGTAGACTATTTACAAGAAAATCTTTTCGTATAGGTGGCGAAAACCGAGTATGGCAAACATTCGAGATATCGCAAGACTCACTGGTTACTCTGTTTCAACAGTGTCTCGAGTGATCAATCAACATCCGTATGTGGATGAAGTAAAACGCGCAGAGATTCTGGCAATGATGAAGAAGCTCGACTATGTTCCCAATGCAAGTGCAAGACAGTTAAGCTATGGGAAAACAAGAAATATTGGCGTTATTTTGCCCTATGCAAATCATCCATATTTTGATCAGCTGATCGGCGGAATCATTGAGTCGGCTTTTAATGAGGACTATAAGGTGACTTTATTACCTACAAATTACCAAGCGGATCGTGAAATGATGTATCTGGAAGAATTTGCAGGTAAAGCCTTTGATGGGCTGATCATTACTTCTCGAGCGAATCATTTAGAGGCTTTGCTTCCTTATCAAAAATATGGACCGATTGTATTTTGTGAAGAAATCAAAGAAAAAAAGGCAAACTGTGTCTTTATTGACCGTGAACAATCGATTGAAGAAGCACTTTTCTTTCTACGTGATCAAGGAGTCAGACGTCTCGGTGTGACATTAGGCAGAAGCAGTCGACTCAGTTACAATTCAAAAATCACATTAGAACTTTGCAAAAAAGTGTTTCCGGACTTTGAAAAGCAACATGTTTATTGGGATTGCATCGATCATGAGCAAGGTGTCAAAGCAGGCACTTTCTTTGAAGAACAAGCAATTGATGGGGTGCTAGCAAATTCAGATACAGTCGCAGCTGGGATTTTACAGCAATCTTTTTTGGAAAGTAATCGGCGGATAGTTGGTCGGGATAATTTACTGATCAGTGAGATCATGGATTTTTCAACGATCGATCACGGGCTGATTGCTTGTGGAGAAATGGCATTTCAACTTCTGATCGAGGAACGGTTGGGACAAATCAAAATTCCTTATCGATTTATCGAGAGATGAATAAAAAGAATAATCAATAAAAAGAGGTCGAGACCAAAGTCGTTTAGGTTTGAGAAATTGGAGAGAAAAGAGGATGGGACAAAAGTGTTTCTTACTTTTGTCCCGCATTCCTTTTTTCGAATGATCGGTAATTCAGAAGTCACTATTACAAAAACAAATCAAAATTTCACAAAAAGATAAATATTTTTAGGAAATCTGTGCTTGTTTTGTAGCAGACAGCTTTTGTCACGATCGCTATTTCTTATTTCTATTTGATACTAGTATGATTATTCTGTTTGTTTTTTTATGATCTCGCTTAATGCTTTTGTTGCTCCCACACCACTACGGCTATCATAGTAAGAAGTAAATCGTTCATCGGACAGATACATTGCCGCTAATCCTTTATGTGCTGCTAAACTGTAAGTAGGCCAACTAAAAGTGAGCCACTTCTTATGCGAAGCAAAAATAGACTCTTCCAATTGTTGATTTGTAGGATCTTGAAGATAGTGAGTCAAATCAGCTAGAAGCTGTTCTTCGATTGTTTCCATGTCACGATAAGTTTCCTCATCCATCTCTTGCCACTTTTTAGTTGTCGCATGCACTGCCTTGTTGCCGTATTTTTCTCGTATTTCTTGACCATAGTGCAGTTCGTTTTCTGCTAATTTTTGCTGTTTGAATCCTTCAAATTTTTCTTGATCAGTCATATGTGTTCCTCCTTCGTAGTTCGTCAGTGTTTGCTGGATAGTTGTCAAGAGAGTATCGATCTGGTCTCTTTTTTCCTGTAACATTTTCTGATGTTCCAGTAATGCCTGTTGATGGTCAAATTTTGGGTCGTCTAAAATCTCGCGAATCTGTTCCAATTTGAATGCAAGCGAACGATAAAACAAAATATGTTGCAGACGGTCCACTTCTTTTGGTCCATAGATACGATAACCGGAAGATGTGATCCTCGCTGGTTTCAAAAGACCGATTTCATCGTAAAAACGCAGTGTTCGCGGACTAACACCAGAGAGTTGAGCCATTTTTTTGATAGTGTATTCCATTTTCTACCTCCTGACATCTTTAGCATATTCCTTGACGTAACGAGAAGGTCAAGGGAAAGGATGACTATTTTTTTATCGCTGGATTTATGTTATACTAAATATAACAGAAAAAGTTTTTTTCTGTTATTCTTTGATTTAATTGAAAGCGATTCCTTAGGGCGCTTATCCATATAAAAAAGAAAAGAGGAATGAGATGAAATTAATCGAGACACCTGTAACAAATAATTTGAATATCAAGACGTTTTACCCTAAGATAGTCGATTTTTTCTTTGGCGGTTCAGCAATCAAATATTATAAGCTGTATTCGTTAGATCGTACCCAAATTCTATTTGTAGATACGTATGATAAACAAGAATTAGTGATGATCAATACAAAGAAAAAAATCACAAAGCAGGAAATAGACTTTGCGGTTCGACGGATTTTAAAATCTGATCGTGAAGACGTCAAGGTACATATTGGCGTAAAACAAGACTTGGAGCAAAGAGGAATCCAGTTTAAGCGACCAAATAAAGACATCGTAATCGTTGAGCAGCGAACTATCGCCTCGGCTGTATAAATAAAAGACCACTAAGATCACTTGGATATCTGATTTTAGTGGTCTTTTTTGTACGTTTTTCAGAAAATAATCAAGATTTCTTCTCCTAAGGTTTTTTTTTGTTATAATGGGAAAGAAATGAAAACTTGCCAAGAGGAGTAATAAAAAAATGAATAAAATATACCCAGATGACAGTTTGACTTTGCATACAGATTTATATCAAATCAATATGATGCAAACGTACTGGGAATTAGGTCGAGCTGATCTGCACGCTGTTTTTGAATGCTATTTCCGTGAAATGCCTTTTAACCATGGGTACGCCGTGTTTGCAGGGTTAGAACATTTAGTCGAATATTTAGAAAATTTGACATTCACAGAGACGGATATTGAGTATTTACGTAATATGAATGTTTATCCAGAAGGTTTTTTAACTTATCTAAAAGAATTTAAGTTCAAAGCAACAGTTCGTTCTGCCCGTGAAGGAGAACTGGTTTTTGCGAATGAACCTTTGATCCAAGTGGAAGGTCCACTAGCGCATTGCCAGTTAGTTGAAACAGCTTTGTTGAACATCGTGAATTTCCAAACACTGATTGCCACCAAAGCTGCTAGAATCAAATCAGTTATCGGCGATGATCCTTTATTGGAATTTGGAACAAGAAGAGCACAAGAACTTGATGCAGCAGTTTGGGGAACTCGTGCAGCATACATCGGTGGAGCAGATGCCACAAGTAATGTACGTGCAGGGAAAATATTCGGGATTCCTGCAAGCGGTACGCATGCACATTCACTTGTTCAATCTTACGGAAATGATTATGAAGCTTTTATGGCATATGCCAAGACGCATAAAGGTTGTGTTTTCTTGGTGGATACGTACGATACGCTTAAATCAGGGGTTCCTAGTGCGATCAGAGTAGCCAAAGAATTAGGTGATCAAATCAATTTCCAAGGTGTACGTATCGATAGTGGAGATATGGCTTATATTTCTAAACGAGTACGGGAACAGCTAGATGCTGCTGGATTTACTGAAGCAAAAATCTATGCGTCAAATGATTTAGATGAAGCAACGATTTTGAACTTAAAGATGCAAAAAGCCAAAATAGATGTCTGGGGTGTCGGAACAAAATTGATCACTGCGTATGATCAACCGGCTTTAGGAGCTGTTTTCAAGTTAGTTTCGATTGAAAGTAAGGATGGTAAAATGATCGATACGATCAAACTATCCAGCAATGCTGAAAAAGTAACAACTCCTGGTAAAAAGCAAGTTTGGCGTATCACGCGTAATTTCGATGGAAAATCAGAAGGGGATTATGTCACTCTTTGGGACGAAGATCCACGAGAAGAAGAAGAAATCTTCATGTTCCATCCAATCCATACATTTATCAATAAAACTGTGCGAGACTTTACTGCACGTCCAATCTTACAAGATATCTATATCGATGGAAAACTTGTCTATGATTTGCCTGTTTTAGATGAGATCAAGGAATACACTCGAACGAACCTTGATTCACTTTGGGAAGAATACAAACGTGACCTTAATCCACAAAAATATCCAGTTGATCTATCTACGGATTGTTGGAATCATAAAATGGCGACGATGGAACGTATGAAAAAAAGTGTTGCAGACATGCACAATGAAGCGTAAGGAGGAAAAACAATGAACTTACAAAAAGAAATCATCCAAGAATTAGGTGTCAAACCAACGATTGATCCAAAAGCTGAAATTCGAGTAAGTATTGATTTTTTGAAAGCATATTTGAAAAAACACCCATTTTTAAAGACATTCGTCTTAGGGATCAGCGGCGGACAAGATTCAACATTAGCAGGGCGGTTAGCGCAATTAACAATGGAAGAAATGCGCGAAGAAACAAAAGATGAGGACTATCAATTCATCGCTGTCCGTTTGCCATATGGGGAACAAGTGGATGAAGAAGACGCAAAAGCAGCCTTAGATTTTATCAAACCAGACGTTAGTTTACGCGTGAATATCAAACCGGCCGTAGATGCAGAAGTCACAGTTTTAGGTGAAGCTGGCGTAGAAATCAGCGACTTCAATAAAGGAAATATCAAAGCACGTCAACGAATGATCACGCAATATGCGATTGCAGGAGAACGAGCTGGAGCAGTTTTAGGAACAGATCATGCTGCAGAGAATATCACAGGTTTCTTTACGAAATTCGGCGATGGTGGAGCAGATATCTTGCCATTGTTCCGCTTGAATAAACGCCAAGGAAAACAATTATTAAAAGAATTAAATGCGCCAGAAAAATTATACACGAAGATACCAACTGCAGATTTAGAAGATGGCAAACCATTGATTGCAGATGAAGTAGCACTCGGTGTGACATATGATGAAATCGATGATTATTTAGAAGGCAGAGAAATTCCAGTTGATGCGCAAGAAAAGATTGAAGCATGGTGGAATAAAACGCAACATAAACGCCATTTGCCAATCTCAGTTTTCGATGATTTTTGGAAGAAATAAATTACAGATCTAAGTAAATCAGAAATTAAAAGCGAATAAAAGTAAGCGTATAGAGCCGAAAAACTGGGACACCAAAAAGTTGGTGTCTCAGTTTTTTATACTTTAGAGCAAACTCTTCTAATTTTTTGAATAGCCTGATTTCTTATAGTCTGAGTTAGGACTTGTTGTAGCATTGGTCTTCATAGATGATTCAAAAATCTTCATTAATTCTTCTCGTTTCTTTACTTGTAAAAGGTTAACTACTAAAATAAAGTAGACAGTAATAATAATCAATTCACTGAAAGTTGAAGGAGTATCTACTTGAAAAGAAAATTAAGCAATCTCTTAAATAAATTGACTTTAACACAAAAGCGTATTTTAAAATACACAGCAATCAGTATTTTTACTTTATTGATTGTTGTATTAAGCAATCTCTATTTACAATGGTGTCAAAATGATCTTTCTGTTGACCTTGCGCTGAACTTTGCTTTTTCGTGGCACACACAAAAATTCTTATTGGCATGCCTTGTATTGTTGATGATTTTTTTACTTTTAGTATCGGCTATGGGATCATTTCTTTTCGGTATGTTCTTTTACATTGTAAGTATCGGGATATTAGGGTATGCAAATTACTTAAAAATGAGTTATCGACAAGAGCCTATCTACCCAGACGATTTGAAAATGATCACGGAGTTCAGCTTATTGAAGGAAATGACTGGGACAGGCTCCTTTTACTTGTTGCTAGGGTTGATCGTGCTAGTCTTGCTTGGTGGTTTGTGGGGGATTTACCGAAGTTTCAAAAAAGGACGGCGATTCCAGATACTACGCATGATTACATTCTGTGTAACGATCGGATCGTTGGTATATATCAGTCATTTCAATAATCCTAATAATCTTTTGCGTAAGGCCTATAATAAAACAGCATTATGGATTCCTTACAGCCAAAAGATGAATTATTACAATACTGGGTTTATTGGCGGTTTTTTGTATAATTTAAAAATTGACCCAATGGATGAACCTAGTGGATATTCAGAAGCAAAAATCAAAGAGATCACCGAAAAATATCAGGAACTGGCTGATAAAAAAAATCAAGAAGCAACAGAAGAGCAACCGAACATCATCTATGTCATGAGTGAGAGTTTCTCTGATCCTAGCCGGTTGAATGGTGTGGAAATCTCAGGAGATCCACTGGCAGATTATTATGATGTCGCAAATCAAACCTACAGTGGGAATATGCTCTCCCAAAATTACGGAGGTGGCACAGCAAACATCGAATTTGAAGCTCTGACTGGTTTTTCAATGGCACTATTTAATGCACAGTTGACCACTCCTTATACGATGCTTGTGCCTAAAATCGACCAATTGCCTTCACTCGTATCGACATTGAACGCCCAAAAATATCAGACGACTGCTATCCATCCTTTTAATACATCCATGTATAAAAGGGAAGATGTCTACAAGGTGATGGGCTTTGATCGCTTTATTAGTGAGGACACGATGAAATATACAGAAACGATCGATAATAATCCTTATATTTCAGATGAATCTGCCTATAAAGAAGTCATGGATCTTTTGAAGAATACAGAAACTCCGCAGTTTGTCCATCTAGTAACGATGCAGACGCATATGCCATATAATGGGAAGTATTCGAAGCTAGACTATTCAGCAAAGACGATGGACGATAGTGGTACCAATAGTTTAGACAATTATCTTCAAGATATTGCTTACAGCAGTCAAGCGTTGAAAAAATTTACCGAGGAGTTAAAAGATCTTTCTAGAAGAACGCTAGTTGTTTTTTGGGGCGATCATTTACCGGGTATCTATTCAGAAGATATCCAAAATAAAAATGATAAGCAAACGTTACATGAAACGCAGTTTTTGATGTTTGACAATCAAGGGAAATTGACTGAGAACAGTACGCATGATGCGATTACTAGTCCATTTTATTTTGCTGCTAATTTGCTAGAGCAAACCAAACAACCAACGACTGGTTTCTATCAGTTGTTATTGGAAATGGAACAAACACTGCCTGCGTTTGAACGAGAATTATACTATCAAGGCGGGCAATGGCGTCAAGAAGCACAATTGAATAAAGAGCAAGAAACACTTTATGATGCCTATAAGATGATCCAATATGATATTGTATCCGGAAAACAATACAGTTTGAAGGAAGGCTTTTTTAAGAAATAACGAATAAGTCATCAAATAGTAAATGAAGAAAACCTGTCTTTTAGAAATAAAAACAGGTAAAATAAAAAGTAAAGAGTCAAATGAAATAAAAATCGGAAAGTAGGAAAATGAATGTTACCAAATATGGGCTATTATGTTCAAGCTGTCGATCGAATGGTGAAAGAAACGGAAGAAATCGGAGAAACAATGCATCCCAAATACCAAGTGATCAGAGAGGCAATCGACCAAAATAAAACGGCTGATCTAAGCTCTGAAGAGTTAACTGAAATCAGTGGATTATTCAAAGAGGGAACAAAGAAATACCAATTGATTTTAAAGAAAATCAGTCAGCTTCGTCCACCAGCCAAAGTAATGGGAATCCACAAAAATTTTGAAAAAGCCTATATTTCTTATGTTGCAGGCTGTGAAGAAATGATCCAAAGTATTACGATAAAAGATGGAGTAGATGTAGCTTTGTTCAACGCGTCAGAAGAAAAACAGGACAAAGCGACAGAAAATATCTCATCAGCCATTCAAAAAATGACTAATTTGTTATTGAAAAAATAAACGAACACTTGAATTTACTGAAAACAAGAGCTATTTAATCTAAATATTAGATTATTTGTATGATAGTTTAGCTTAAGTGATTTATGATGAATACGTAACCAAGCTAACCAACAATAAACAGATGAGGCTGGGACAGAAGTGTTTCTTACTTTTGTCCCACAACTCTCTTTTCCGCTGAGCCTAACCAACTCAGCGGTTTTTTATTTTATCCACACACTTTTTAGCGATTAGTGATCATCCAGTGAGCGCTATTTTGAGTTTAAAATTAGCTTTGTGCTAAAATTATAATGAGAGCGCCATCCAAAAATACTTTTTTCTAAGGAGTGAGATGAAATGTCCGAAATTCCAATTGAGGAATTGATCAATATCTTAAATAAAGAATCGAATGCGACAAATCGTGCACTGGGTGTCGAAGCGATTGAATTGTATCAAGAACTAGAGGTTTATTACCACTCAGCTTTAGATGAAGTGGAAACAAAACTATTCATTATTGACCGTGAATTAAGTAGCAATAGTCACAGAGGACGAAAAAACAGTATCCATCAAATTCAGAAAAGGATCAAACGATTCAAGAGCGTTGTGAACAAATTGAATCGTAAACAGGTAAATTATTCAAAACAGGCAATAATTGCGAATGTCCGAGATTTTGCAGGTTTAAGAGTGATTTGTTCCTATAGTGACGATATCTACACATTGATCAACTCATTGAGTCATCATCCTGATATTACGATTCTGACGATCAAAGATTACTTAAAGCACCCTAAACCGAGTGGGTATCGCAGTGTCCATGTTGTTTTAGAAGTTCCAGTCTACTTTCTTGAAGAAACAAAAAAAATCAAAGTTGAAATTCAATTTCGGACGATTGCCATGGACTTTTGGGCTAGTTTAGAACATAGCTTACGGTATAAAAATAATTTAGAAAATCCTGAACTCTCAGAAAAATTACAAGGGATTTCAGATGACATTGAACATTTGGAAAATGAAATGCTGGCTATTCGTAAAGAAATCGAAGGATTATCTGAGGAGTAAGACAGCGATTTAGCAAGTGGCTAAAAATTTCAGTAGGTGTTAGAAAAGGGGCGAAGACATGAGATTTTCTGCGTTATTTGTGGTATACAGCTGTGTATTAGGTCTGATAGTTGGTGCTGTCGCAGCTTTTTTTTACTAGTCGCTAATTTTTTTATTGATTTAGTTTGGCAAGATATTCCGGGTATGGTTTCACTTCCTTTTTACCCAATGATCGTAGGGGTAGTAGGTGGCGTTTTAGTAGGGTTGCTTCAAAAACATTTAGGCCGCTATCCGACAACGATCGAAGAAACCTTAGGAGAATTCAAAAAAAATAATCGCGTTTCTTATAAAGGAAGAATCGGGAAAAACATCTTGGCTGCGCTCGTTGTATTGATGTTTGGCGCCAGCCTTGGACCAGAAGCTGCACTTGCGGGTGTTGTGGGTGGCATGATCACTTGGATGGGGGATCATTTAAAAATAACTTTTGAGCATAAAGACGAACTATTGAAGCTCAGTATAGGAACAATGCTAGCAACGATTTTTCGGGCACCGTTCGCTGGAATCAGTGAAGTGTTTGATAACAAGCATCCTTTCAAATTGAAAAATAAAGCCAGAAAAATTGGTTTGTATGCAATCAGTACATTATTTGGTATTGTAGGTTTTTTATTTATTGAACAGTTTTCGCCAGAGGAAAGTGTTTTTGCACTCCATTTTTCCACTACGATCCAGTGGGAGTGGCAGGCACTTTTATTCGCTCCTTTAGGTTGGCTGGTTGGAGGGATATTTGGTTGGATATTTTTAAAAATTGAAAAATTGACGAACAAAATAGCAGAAAAAATCAATGGAATAATGATCAAAGCGGTACTGGCAGGTATCGGCATCGGTGTATTTGGCTTAGTGTCTCCCTATTTTTTGTTTTCTGGGGAACATCAATTGTTGCCTTTATCCAAAGAAGCCCTTCAATTTTCATTTTTCAATTTAGTTCTATTAGGTATAGGGAAAGCCATATTGACGAACTTTTGTTTTGCATTCGGCTGGCGAGGAGGGAAAATCTTTCCGGCAATTTTTTCAAGTACAGCAATAGGTTTTGCTTTTGTCAGTCTATTCCCTTATACGCCAGGATTGCTCGTTGGGGTAGTAGTTGCTGCTAGTCTGACCATGATCTTAGGCCAACCATATTTAAGCATGTCACTTTTGCTTTTTCTATTCCCAATCCAGTTTTTCCCAGTCATCTTGCTTAGCAGCCTCGGACTAGGTAAAGTAAAAAATTTTGTAGAAGCAAAATATGCAGAAACGAGTAAGTAAAATGACAAGGAGATTCTCAATTCTACGTGGAGAAGCATAAAGCACTGTGGACTGTGAATAGATGATGGAGCTGGCTAAAAAATCCTAGTAAAACAAATCAGAAACTTTTATAATAAAAGTAGAATAAGTTTACCGAGGTGAAAAGCATGGCATTTGAACAAATAGCAACTGTAATGGGCGCAAAAACGAGTTATCGTCTGCACCCAGATGCAAAAAGATACACACTTAGAGACAATGGCTTTACTGAAACAAATGGCGGAAACTATCAATTGATTCGTCCGCTAGATGCAACTCCACAAAGTAAAGAAGGCTTTAAGCTGAAAATCACTGTTTCAAAAGACATCAAAACGTTAAAAATGTCGATCACGACTGCGAATGGATTGAAAGCTGTCAATATCTTCAAAGATGACAAACAAAAAATGAGCCAAGATAAATTTTATTTTTTGATGGATGGTATGATCAGCCGCGGGCTATTTGAAAAAGTATGATTTCATCGTATGGTCTGAATAAAAAGAGCCAAAGAATCGAAGAGAACAGTTCTTCGGCTCTTTGGCTTTGTTTCTTATTTGTATCATTGGATTTGTGTCTATTCCACTTTTGTCCACTCATCGATGGATTTGCCGTTTTCGTCAACTATTTCGAGCCAACTATTTGTGCCACCGAAATAAAGGAGCAAGCTGGCTTCATTGACACTTTTTACAATGATATCTTTGGTCGTTTTCCCATTAGAAATACACTCTTTGAAGTCGTCTCGTAATTTTTCGCCATATTTTGCTGAATAACCGACAGAGCCATCTTTATTCCGTGGTGCTTCGGTAAGTAGTGTTGCACCTGATTTGATCAACATTTCATTTCGGCTAAGCCAATATAGTGTTGCTTGGCTGTTTCTGAAGTTTACAGTAAAGGGGATTTCGCTGATCTTTTTTGACCAGCGATGGCGAGCCTTTGCTGTTTTTTTCTTTTCCGTTTTTTGCTGTTCGCCTAATGAATAGCCGAATAGTGAGAGGATAGTCAAAATTTCTTCATTCGGAGTAGCCAATTTTTTCTGGATATTTGTGGGGATTTTTCTATCTAATGTTTCATCTGTCATAATCGTCAGTCCACTTGCTTGTGCTTTTTCAAGTAGAGAAGCAATCATATGTGGGGCTTCGATTTCCCATGACAGTTGGATGAGAATGACTTTATCCCACTTTTTAGGTTCGATCGTCTTGCCAATTGCTTGGCACTCTTTTTGAGCAAAAAAGAGATAAAATGAATTTTCGGGTAAAGGAATCTTTTCTTCGGTTACACTTATTTTCTCGACTTCATGATCCAATGTGATAGTGATCGCTGAAGGGGTCAGTACAGTTTGAAAAGTAATCTCCATTATCGTTTCCTCCTATTTTTTATTCATTTTACCATGCGCAGAACCTTTTACCTTTTTTTAAGATCCCTTGTTCAATTCGTTTATTGTTTGTTGGATCTTTAGCAGATCGTTTAGGAGTAGAAAAATTGTTCCTGTAGAGTCGGTATGTTACTTTGTGGCATTGCATTATATGCGATCCCTTCTGATAGGACATATGATCAAGTGCTACAAAAGAAGAGAAAGTTAGAAACGAAAGAATCAGTTGATGAGTGATATACTTGAATAATTTGAGACTTTTATTTACGCTATAGGAAAGAATGAAAGAAGGAGGATGCAAGATGAATTTTTTTACCAGTGATATCCACTTTTTTCATGCGGCGCTATTAGGGAAAAATGATTTTGCACCTAGGTTATTTGCTACAGTGGAGGAAATGAACCAGCAATTGATCACCAGTTGGAATGCGGTAGTCAAAGAAACAGATCACGTTTACCATCTTGGTGATTTAGCGATGCATCCGCAATATGAAAAAGGTAGCCTAGAAATACTTGAATTAGTTTAGCAGCTCAATGGAACGATTCACTTTATCAAAGGAAACCACGATAGCCGAAACTTTTTTCGCTATTTGGAAAAACATGATCCTGGAAATAAAGATGGAACAAAAAAAATTTTATTTCTATGACGTGGGAGCAATTGTCAAATTCAATCATCATCAATATTATTTAACACATTATCCCATGCTGCTGGGTCCAAATGATACCATCCGAAACCTTCATGGGCATATCCATCATTATAGTGTTCCTATTGGCAATGATGTCAATGTGGGGGTAGATGCGCCTGAAAGAGAGCTCTTGAAAGTCAAAAGACCATTCGGGACACCTTTATCTGAAAAAGAAATTGAAGAAATCTACGAAGAAAAGCAAAAAGAATTAGCCAATTTACAATAGACGTCAAAAAGCAGTTTTCAAATCAAGCCATTTTAGGCAAGATTGAAGACTGCTTTTTTGTCGATTCCTACGATTATGTATTCAAATTGATGCCGTCAGTTCTGCATTTTACGCATCATAAAATGCAGTAAACATATTGGCCACTTTCGTTGAACCCTTTATCGATCCTGGCGGTCCCTTTATTTAGTCTGTCGATATCTTTATCAATATCTTTTGAAAAAACGATCAACGTTCGTTCTTTTGTGTACTGATTCAACCAATCGATCCCCTGACACTCCACACGACTAAAGTCGTGGGGTTCTTAGGTAATACGTCCTAACGGACACAAATTTACTAAGCTATCCCCGAAAGTCCTTCGGTTTTAATATTTATACTCGCATTGATGTCTCGGTCGTGGTGTGTACCACAATTGCTGCAAGTCCATTCACGAATATTTAGCTCTTTCTTGCCATCTTTATGACCACACAAAGAACAAATTTGTGAACTTGGGTAAAATTGATCAACCTTAACTAAGGTTCTTCCTTTCCATTCACACTTGTAAGCAAGTTGTCTGACGAACTCACTCCAAGAGACATCTGCAATTGATTTAGCTAGTTTGTGATTCTTAACCATACCTTTTACATTCAAGTCTTCAATACAAATGATTTGGTTTTCATCAGTTATACGTGAAGACAGCTGGTGTAAAAAGTTGCTTCGTTGGTTAAAAATCTTTTCATGGATACGTGATACTTTCAATTTTTGTTTTTGGTAGTTTTTGCACTCATCTAATTTACGATTGTGCTTTTTGGCTACTTCTAATCTTCTTGAAAGCTTGCGTTGTTCAATTACCAAACGTTTTTCCATGGATCGATAGAATTTCTCGTTATCTATCTTTTCTCCTGCGGACGTTATGCAGAAATGTGCGATACCTAAGTCCAACCCGATTGATTCTTCAACTGGTTCTTTTTGGAAGTTTTCGGTATCCACTAAAAAGGTGGCAAAGTATTTACCCGATTTCGATTGGCTAACTGTTATGCTCATTAGTTTCCCGTTGAACCGCAAATTTTCAGCCATTTTTACCCAACCAACTTTAGATACGTAAAAGTAGTTGTTATTTACTTTCATACCCATAGCTGTTCGATAGGATTTTTTTGAATACTTTTTACTCTTGAATTTTGGAAAACCAAAGTTAGATTTGAAAGTATTCTTGTATGCTTTATTTAAATCCATGGTCACTTGGCTAAGGGGTTGAGCTTCAACTTCTTTCAACCAAGAATATTCATCCATCTTTTTTAATGCCGCATACGTTGTCTTATCTTCTTGATAGTCAGCATTTTCTTTTTTCGTTTTGTAATTCGTTATGCGTTGATCTAATAGAAAATTCCAATAGAAGCGGACGCAACCGAATGTCTTTTGAAATTGAATTTGTTGCCTTTGGTTGGGATAGATACGAATCTTATGAGCCTTCTTCATTTCTGCACACCTCCTTAACGTTATCAATATCTTGTTCTTTGGTTCTCAACATACCGTTTAATCGTGGCGCTAGATACATTTCTTGCCGTTGAAACAAAGTAAGAACGTGTCCAAACACTCGGCATTTTGCTTAAGTGTTCAAACTCTTGTCTTAACGTTCGTGATGTCTTTCCTTTAATCACTTTCATTATGTCAGAAGGCGAATATGTCGGTTGAACATTCACAAACAAATGACAATGGTCTTTGTCTGTTTCTATAGCAAGGATGTTCCACTCGTTTTCTTGGCAAATTTCTGCGACAAGTGATTTGAATCTAGCGTCCACATCGGAATTAACAAATATTTTCCGGCGATACCTTGGACAAAAAACAAAGTGGTAATTGATTAACGATACAGTTGTCTTTGTATGTCTGTAATCGTTATCCATGACCTTATTATGCATTAAGTTATAAAAAAGAATTTGAATTTCAAAGGTATCCCTCCTAAGTTTTATGATAGAATAATAACATATAAAAAATAAATAAGTGGATTTAAATAAAATTTTATATGTTTTTTAATTAAGGCGAAAGGAGTGACATGATAGTGGAGATAAAATAAGTTTAAATTCGAAGGTAAACGCATTAATTTCGGATGTATGATAACAATACTGATTTTAATGACTCGTATTGTTGATTTTTAGCAGAGTAATTAATAAAAGAAAGGCTTGAATAAGTTTTGTACATATGGTTTTATTTTTAATTTTTGTTATTAAATTACAAGGATAGTTTTATTTAAGATAACATTTTTTGATTAGGAGATTTACTGATCCTTGATTTAATGATCGAATTGTTTGCTTCTCGAAAAGGCGCTAAAAGAGTCGTTTTTTATTCAGATAACTGCTTGTACGACTCTTTCACAGATGACCGCAATCCTATGTTTATCAATTGAAAGGAGATAAATGAAAATGAAGGCGTATTTAGTTGGCTTATGGCTATCCATGTCAGTGTCTCTTTGGTGTGTGATAGAGGTGTATCTTGATTATCCTGGCCCTGTGAGTTTTGTTTTTATGTTTATCATAATCGTTTCAGGATTAATTGGACTTTACTTTTCAACAAAAATAAAGACTGTAAAGTGGAGATGGTTACTACTAGTAATGAATTACCTCTTTGCAACAATGTCGAATATTGTTCATTTTTTCGTAGTAGCATTTGAACTATTTTTAAAATAAATAAGAAAAGAAAACTGAAAAAGGAGTTGTTTTTATGTTTTCACTAAAAAGTAAAACGTATACTAAGATTTCTTTGACTTTATCAACAATCACGATTCTCTTTACGAGCTTCTATTTTATCCCGTTTATGAAGGAGAACCCACTTTTTCTTGCGCTCACTATGGCAGGGTGCTGGATGAGTGGCAGTGCTAATTTAATAATTTCCACAAAAATTGAGCCTCAGTGGTTAAAAAGAAGCAGTATCTTCCTTAATTTGTTCTGTGTGTTAGGGAGCAATTGGTTTTTATATTTATCGAATTGAAATGAAGTTGGGCAAAACGAAATGGATGACCAAAAATGAACGCATAGTTAGTTGGCTTATGACTATCCATGTTAGGGGCTCCCTAGTGTGTGATAGAGGCGTATACAAAATAATAAATAGCTAAATGGATGAATTTTTTAAAGGAGTGATGTTGATGTTTCCAATAAATAGTAAAACATGCACGAAGTTTTCAAAGTATTTTTTAATCGGTAGTGTTTTCTTACTGGCATGGCTGATGATTATTTGGTTTAGTCGTAGTTTGTACGCAGAAGTAGCGATTGTCTATTATCTTTCCTGTTTACTCAGTGGTATCAGTTTTATTTTTGCTAGAGGTACGCATTCAAAATTTTTAAAAAGGCTAACTGCAGTTGTCCATTTTAGTAGTATTTATGTATTGTCTCTATATATCATCGGCTTATTATTGTGGGAAAGCTCTGCTGTGTTACTTGCAATAGTTGCCTATTTGCTACTGTCCATCTGGATACTGAAAGTTTACGAGCAGAAATGGGTAGTAATCATTTGTTTAGGGATACCGATGATTCTTTCAACTGTTTTTTTTAGTAGGATCAATTACGAATTAATCATTTATGGGGAACGATTGGGGTGGGACGCTCTGGGATACACGGTCATCCTTAACATTTCAGGTTTAATTGGTTTGACTCTTTCGACAACACTCAATAATGGAAAAGCTAAATGGATACTTCTGGGGATCAATTATTTTTTTGCAGCTTATTACCACCTCCTCATCCTCATCTTCTTTCATTAAGATGCCGCTCTACACGTTGTTGATCACTTGAAAGGAAAGCGACTAAAATATGAAAAATTTTTTATCTGAAAGGAATAAGGTGAATGTTTCCAATAAACAGTAGAACGTGTACAAAGGTTTCAAAGTGTTTCTTAATCGGTAGTGTTTTCTTACTGGCATGGCTGATGATTATTTGGTTTAGTCGTGGTTTGCACGCAGACGTAGCGGTTGTCTATTATCTTTCTTGTTTACTCAGTGGTATCAGTTTTATTTTTGCTACAGGTACGCATTTAGACTCTTTGAAAGGATGGGGGATGTTCGTTCATTTTAGTAGTATTTATTTGGTTGCTGTCATCCTTGTCCCGTTGTCTGGAGGGATAATTTTAATCGTATCGATCCTTACTTATTTATTGGTACCTACAATGTCACGAAGGTTGCCAAGAAAACAAACACAACAACGGGTGCAGATGCTTTTATTAGGGCCTCCAATGTTATATTCAATTACCTATTTCATTAGAATCAATTACTATTTAATGGCGTTTGACGGAGAAATTATCAAATATCTCATTTTCATGAGTATCTCTGGCTTAGTAGGACTTATTCTTTCAACAGGCCTTGATAACGGAAAAACTAAATGGATACTGCTAGGAATCAATTATGTATTTGCGACCTATTTTCATATCGTTATTTGGATTCTTTGGCGATAACTACAAGTTTACAATGGTAAGTGATTAAAAAAGACAAACGTTCTTAATTAAAAATACTATTGAAAAAAAGAGTTGCTGCTGGTGAATCGTAGATACTTACATAAAAAAGAGTTGTCCGTTCAAATCATGAGCTGTTCATTTTTTAAGATGACGGGGTCTGTTCAAGGCGTGAGAAATAAAGGATGAAATTTTCAAAAATATGACGTATAATGTAAAATACTGAAAAGTTGCGACCTTCAACTCGTAGATGTTTCAGAAAATCTAATTGAAATGATGGTGATATCATGACAGACAACAGCAAAACACGCGTTGTCGTTGGGATGAGTGGCGGAGTTGACTCATCTGTAACAGCACTTTTGTTAAAGGAACAAGGCTATGACGTAGTCGGGATCTTCATGAAAAACTGGGATGATACTGACGAAAATGGCGTATGTACTGCGACCGAAGACTATAAAGATGTTGCGAAAGTAGCAGCACAAATCGGCATTCCTTATTATTCTGTTAATTTTGAAAAAGAATATTGGGATCGTGTCTTTGAATATTTCTTAGCGGAATATCGAGCTGGCCGAACACCGAATCCTGATGTAATGTGTAACAAAGAAATCAAATTTAAAGCTTTCTTAGATTATGCCATGGATCTAGGTGCTGAATATGTAGCAACAGGTCATTATGCGCAAGTAACACGTGATGAAAATGGTGTTGTGCATATGCTTCGCGGTGTAGATAATAATAAGGATCAAACGTATTTTCTTAGTCAATTATCACAAGAACAATTATCAAAAACACTCTTTCCTCTAGGTGGAATGGAAAAAACTGAAGTACGTGCTATTGCAGAACGTGCAGGATTAGCGACTGCGAAGAAGAAAGACTCTACTGGTATTTGTTTTATTGGTGAAAAGAATTTCAAACAATTTTTAAGTAACTATTTACCTGCCAAAAAAGGAAATATGGTGACACTAGACGGTGAAGTCAAAGGTCAACATGCAGGATTGATGTACTATACGATTGGTCAACGTCAAGGACTAGGAATTGGTGGCGGTGGAGCTTCACAAGAACCTTGGTTTGTTGTTGGAAAAGATCTAGCAACGAATACGCTATATGTAGGACAAGGGTTCCATCATCCAGCTTTGTATGCTACAAGTCTTGATGCAAGTGAAATCCACTTCACTACAAATGAAGATATGCCTAAAGAATTCAAATGTACGGCAAAATTCCGTTACCGTCAACAAGACGTACCGGTAACTGTACGTTTGTTAGAAGGAAACCGTGCAGAAGTAGTATTTGACGAACCTGTACGAGCAATCACTCCAGGACAAGCTGTCGTTTTTTATGATGGGATGGAATGTCTAGGTGGCGGTTTGATCGACCATGCATATCAAGAAACAAAAGTTTTACAATATGTTTAATCACAACAGTAATTAAACCTTGAATAGCAAGAGAAGGCTGTGTCCTTTTAGTAGACTGTAGGCAAAGAAATTCTTTGTCTACAGTCTTTTGTTTTTTATATGTTGTCCAAAAACATACTAAAATGGTGATAGGATATTTTTAAGTGGATAATATTGTGAGAGGAAATGATGAAAACAATAAAAAGTATTTAGATGAACTTGAATTAAAGTACAACGAATATTTGGTGGAAATTGTCGCTAATATATTTCAGAGATAATAAAAATTTTTGGCTAAATAAACTGTATGTTCTAAACATCAGTCGGTCAATACGGACGAAGTAATTTAATGCATCAGCAAGTAATTAATTTGTCCGTCATGCAATTTGTAAAGAGGTACTACCAAAAGTTGTAAGGAATTGGACAACAGTTTTTGATAATTTTACAAATTTAGTGAATAGCTTGCCTTGGAGTGCACTTCAAGGTTTATGATAACTTATATAAAAAGATGAGGTGATTATTTGATGAATATTAAAAAAGCTGCGGAAATGTTTGATTTGAGTGTAGATACACTACGCTATTATGAACGTGTTGGTGTCATACCACCTGTTCACCGTAACGAAAGCGGTTATCGAGATTATACTACGAATGATTTGAATTGGATTTATCTAGCAAAAAACTTACGAAATGCTGGTTTATCGATTGAATCACTCATTGAGTTTGCTCAGCTGGCACAATTGCGTAAAACGAAGAATGTAGAAAAAGCGCAGAAGCAGATCTTGTCTGATCAATTAAAAGAATTAGAGCAAAAATTAGCGGAAATGCAGGAAGTTAGAGACTTACTTATTTATAAGATAGAAACGTATGATGACCATATTGCAAAATTTAAAGCAGGTGAAATGGAACCTGATAAAGTTGAAAAATTATGGGAACGAAAAAAATAAATCTTTTCTCTTGCTATGGACTTAACTCTAAGGTTTAGGATAGAACATGTAAAGAAAATTAGAGGAGGAAAACAATATGCAGAAAATAACTTTGAACAATGGTATAGAAATGCCTCAATTAGGATTTGGTGTTTATCAAATTCCATTGGAGGAAACAGCTGCAGCAGTATATCAAGCAATTAAAGCAGGGTACCGTCTGATTGATACAGCTTCGATTTACGGAAATGAAAAAGAAACAGGGGAAGGAATCAAGCGTGCCATCAATGAAGGACTAGTTACTCGAGAAGAACTTTTTGTTACTTCTAAATTGTTTATTCTTCAAGCACCAGAAGAAAAAGCTGCGGAAACGATTGAACATTCTCTTAAAGTAATGGGGTTGGATTATCTGGATCTTTATCTTATTCATCAACCATACGGAGATATTTATGGTGCATGGCGATCAATGGTTGAGGCTCAAAAAGCAGGAAAATTACGTGCTATTGGGATTTCAAATTTCAAATCAGCTAAGATGATCGAGTTTGTGGGTTTGAATGAGGTAAAACCTCAAGTCAATCAAATCGAAGTGAATCCATGGAATCAGCGAGTTGAAGATCAAGAATGGCATGAAAAATATAGCGTACAAGTGGAAGCTTGGGCACCATTTGCAGAAGGGCGTCACGAACTATTTAACAATCCTGTATTAACAGAAATCGGTAAACAGTATGGTAAGACAGTGGGACAAGTTGTATTACGTTGGTTAATGCAAAGAGGGATTGTTGCTTTAGCAAAATCAGTTCATCCTGAACGAATGGCTGAAAACATTGATATTTTTGATTTTGAGCTTTCAAAAGAAGATGTTGAAAAGATAGCGGCTTTAGATAGGAAAGAATCTGCGTTCTTTGACCATGATGCACCCCAACAAGTAGAATGGTTTATGAATCGGATGTTGGATACAGAAAAATGAGCAAAAACATACTGATTATTGGTGCTGGCGGTCAGGTTCCACAGGTATTAATCCCACTTTTGCAAGAGCAACCTGATTTACATTTGACTTTATTTGGGCGTTATGCCGCTGACTTACCTTATACAAATGTAACAAAGGTTTCTGGAGATGCTGGAAATTTAACTGACTTGATCAATGTTATGAAAAATCAAGATATCATTTATATGAATTTTGATAATAAAAAAGTAACAGAAATTGTGATCGATGCGATGCATAAAACGGGTGTGAAACGAATCATTTAAGCAGGTGTACTTAGCGTGTATGGTGAAGTTGCAGAACCGTTTGCTATATGGAATAGTCGCATGATGGGAGGGTCAGTCGCCCATGAGCGTGGTGTAGAAGCATTGGAAGCAAGTGATTTGGATTATACTTATATGCGTATGACTTGGCTCTATAATGGGAATCGAAAGGACTATATTGCAAGTCCTAAGGGAGAACCGTTTTTAGGTGCTCAAATTACGAGACGTGCCATTGCTCAATTTATAATGGACAATATCACAGGAAAAAGAAATGACATTCGAGGAAGTATTGGCTTGTGGGAACCTGGTTCAGAAAATAAATCAAAACCTGATTTTTATTGATAAAAGAATACAATTTTAGCAATATAGTACAGTAAAAGTGAATTCTGTGGTATCAATCATTAGATAATTGATGCTGCAGTATTTTTATGGATAAATAAGTGATAAAAATAGCGATATGTGATGATGAAAAATATTTTGTAGATACAGTTGAAAAAATGCTGAAAATTTATGCGGAGAAGAACGGTAAGGATTTTGTAATAAAAAAATATACAAAGCCATTGCAGTTAATGG